>Ga0111197_149_pt1 | contig 6677 bp, 5 predicted proteins | sample DeeMarSWOR324_28_FD_80247 | JGI IMG/M metagenome (GOLD analysis project Ga0111197, IMG submission 80247) | candidate division WOR_3 bacterium SM23_42 | reverse complement strand
TGACATGTTGTTAAGTTGTTGATCAATTTGCAGAAAAACCTATTATTCAGGAGATAGATCATGATACGACCATTAAAAATTGGATGGTTAATGTGTTGCTTTTCTGCGGCGTTACTTTCACTGAACCCTCTATTCATTGAAAAGGCGAGTGCTTGCGGACCATGTACGGACCCTCATACTGGTAGTTGGTCAGGCATAGGTAATGGTTGGTGTGGTAGATGCGGTGATAGAACATATACTTTTAGTTCTGGCAGTTGTGCAAATACCGATACCTCTGAGTGTACCGACTACAATAAAGCCGCTACATATACAGTACCATATGATTCAGAACCAGTTGGTTCAGTAGCGTTTGCAGCTTGCGTTGTGGCGTTAATTGCCGGTGGGGCTGCCGGGCTTGCTGCGCTGATCGCAGCTTTTCCTGTCTGCGCAAGCGCTTGTGCGGCCACTGTTGGCGTTGCATGTGTGTGGTGTCTCATAGGGGCTGGTGCTATTTCAGCAGCAGTAGGATGCGCATTCGCTGAATGTATAGAATGGTGCACATCAGGAACTCCATATTATTCAGGTTCTGTAGCCTCTTGTAGTTGATGATGTTATATGGTATTTAACAGAAACATCCGCTTACTCAATATAGATTGAGTAAGCGGATAATTTATATTTTGAGGTGACTATTATGAAGAAATCATGTTGGATGTTTATTGCGTTTGTTATAATTTTTCACACTGCGATTTCGCGAGCGGAGGCAAGTGAATTATCTCCTGATGAAGTGTATGAACGAATGTTCCAAAATGCTCAAATAACAGTAAATACTGCAACTGGAAAATATTATAAAAAAACACTTAACTCACGATTAAAAACCGATGACGAAATACAGTCTGAGATTAATAAGTCTGTTGAGCCATATAAAAAACGGGAAAGTATTACGATTGAGGAATATAAATTATCAGGGTCCAAGTTTAGAAAAGACCAATGGCTTGTACCTGAAATGAATGATGATCAAGAAATGAAAGCGTACATAAAACAATTGCGCCGTAATCCTGATAATATTTTTGCATGGGATGGAGAGACTTATGCGATATTGGCCCCTTCTAAATTTGAAGGGGATCCTTCTGCAGAGTTGGGCCCTGGTCCGGATTTTTTGTCTCTTTCCTCAAAACACGCTCCCGGTGACAAGCCAAGTTTCCTTATTTATGGACGTGAAGTAGAAAGTAAGGATTTACTCAATTTATTTCGAAAGCAAGGGCAGCCCATATCTATAGAACAAACAAATTGGAATGGAAATGAAGAGGCGCTGCTTTTACGAATTGGTGAAAAAGGGAGCGTAGGTTTTTTAATGGAGATGACTATTTTACCAAACAAAGGGTATGTGCTAGCACATTCCCGTGCGATGTGGGGTGGAGCACCGCAATTAGAAGAGGAATATGGGAACTTTGTTCAAACCTCTGCAGGTTTTTGGGTGCCATTGAAAATAAAGCGATTGGCGTATAAATTATCTAAAAATCAGGTCCCATTTATCAGTTCATCCGTTGAAATGGTAGCGTTAGAAGAACCGAAAGTAAATGTCAAAATAAATGATGACATTTTTGACCTCTATGTAACATCCAAAAAATTATTTGCAACAGGCAGAAGTTTAATGGTTAGTGATCAACGTAATGGTAAAAATGTTAATTATCAGATTCCAGTGATAGACTTCCTTGAACAACTTGACCAGAGCAGTATTATTTCTTCTAAAGACCAGACGCAGAAAAGTGTTCCAGAAAATATTGTAAATGTATCCGAAGCGGTAAACACTTCTGTTGATCAAGAAAAACATGATAACGCAAAAGTAAAAATAGATTCAACAGATGCAAGAAGAGATGAACAGGAGAAAAGAAATCGTTCCTTGTTTTGGAGGCCAATTATTATTGGGGTTGTAGTAGTTTGTGTTGGTCTGGTTTTTTTCTCTCTTATCAATCTTAGATCTTCACGCAAGCATAAGGTTCATAAATGACAAAGAACATCATTTTGACGTTTCTTTTGATTGTGATTATTGTAATTACATATTTTAATTATTATCAGACTATAAGAAATTCGGACAAAAAAATTCAAGATAGTTCATGCTCTATTGTACTATATGAGGGGGGAAAGGTTGAATCGGACGAGAACTTATCCGGTCAATTTATATTTCCGCCAGATACCCGTAGTTATAGAACAATAAAAATTAAATCAAAATTATCAGAGGATCTAAATAATATTAAAGTTTTAGCTGGTTGTAGTTGTACTGATGCTGTATTTAACTATGAACAATTGACTGCAGGCGATAGTGGTGAACTTGTGTTTGTGTATGATTCGTCAGGAAAACGTGGTGATAATGTAATAAATTTAACTTTAACTTCTGATAATTATCCGCCATTTAAACTTACATTTGGATGCCAAATATCCGAAAATCCATCATCATTATATGTGAATGTTTCACCGCAGAGCCTCAATATAAATGAAATTTGGTCATCTGGCATAGACTTAACGTACCCGATTTCTGTTATTTTTAATGAAAAGATTAACCAAGATCAATTTAAAATTTCTGTATCTAAACCATATATTTATGCAAATATTAACAATAAAAAACTTTCGGCAAATACCGCGGATATTGTTGTGCGTATCCTGAATCCACCTGCAGGTGAAATTAGTGAACGTATCACTTTATCCTATATTTATGAGGGTAATCAATATGAATCATTTATACCGATTTATGGGAGAATTAAAAGGGGTTATGAAGTTACCCCTTCCATTGTTAATTTTGGCGAATTGTCAGATAAAGACGAAGCCAATGCGACTGTGACAATATGTATTAGTGAGCGTTTAACTGAAAAGCCGACTATTAATATTGATGGTGATTGGGAAATAGTAAAAATTCTGACCAAAGATAAAATTATTCAAGTACAATTGGCATTAAGAGATTCGATTAAGAGTAAATACTGTGCAGGAAGATTAATTGTAGGTAGTAATATTGGTAACATACCTTTAAGTATACCAATATTTGCAACGATTCAGAATTCAAATTAGAGGGGGAAATTAAAATGTCCGCTTTGATCCAGCTTCTAATGATTCGACCGGAGATCCTGATTCGGACGGCCTGAATGCGTAACGAATCCTACACATACAGGTTGGAAATGTGAAGTCGGCTTTACGGCCAGAAAGTTGTGTCAGGGTAATGTTAGCCCCCCTCCAGATCCTCCTTGTGCAAATTCTGGCAGCATAGATTGTGGTGGCGGGGCTATTTGTCTGTTTGGAGAATACTACTGTCAGGGTTGTAATTGCATTTTGAGTGGCAATCTGCTTTGCGGTGGTATACCGTATATTACAGATTGCGGCCATTATGCCACCTGCGGATAGCTCTGGGAGTGACTGCAACTGGCATTTGGCCATTGTGTGTTTGACAGAATTGTTGTGAATGGAGCGAAGACAAGGGTAATTCAGCACCCTTGTCTTCGCCAAGATATGGAGAGATCATTATGGAAAAGATTTACTATTGCTACATGGTGCTCATTGTTCTGCTCACGCCATTTGCCTGCTCAGCAGCATTAAGTGTGGACGAGATCTGTCAGATTATGCAAGAGCGCGAAAGTGTTATTAGATCAATTAAGTATGAGATGACCCAAATCAAGCATCGAACTGTCGAGGGGACAAAACTACTTGAACAACTGCGTCCAGGAACAGTTCTTAAGCTGGACGAACCTGAAGCTCCGGCAAGACGGGATTTCATTCGTGTGCGAGAAGGAGAAAAGGACTTTGTCAAAGATATCCATTACGACGACGACTTGAAAACTATAGTTGGACAAGTTCTTCATACATGGGACGGGTCCATTGGAAAAAGATACGTTCCCGAAAGTAAGTCAGGGCGTGTTGAACGGAACCGTTTTTCAATAAGTGAGGAATTCGTGGAGAGGGCCGGCCTGGAACTTATGGGTAAGCCAGTTCACCAATGGCTGACCGAACGTCGAGAAACGGTCCAAATCAAAGAAACAGCCGATGGGACGTTGGTAGAGTTCGAAGTGCAACGCGATATAATAGCTCGTTATGTGTTAGACCCGAGCAAAGGGTTCACGCCAAAAAGTTACAGAATACTAAAGGCAGCCCAAACTGCATACGAAATGAAAGTGAACAAATTTGAGCACTACAATGTTGATGGTGTTGATGTTTATTTTCCGGTCGAGTACGAATCAGTCATGTCTATTCCGCGAGCCGTTGGGCCAATTGAGAAAGGTAAAATCCCAAAAGTGCAAATGATTCCCCTTGTAGTCGCTACTGTAAATGTGAAAAAGGTTGAATTCAATCCTGAAATCCCAGAACGTCAGTTCGACATTGAATTCCCACCTGATGCCAAGGTTTATGACGAATTTCTAGGAGAAACTGTTCCAACCACCACAACTGAAAAAATCTTGATCCACGCTATAGATGAGCAAGTTGCAGAGTATTCACGGCAGATAGCGGAGTCAAATGGGTCTACCCAATCGAAAGCTCCGGGCCTCGAAAAAAACAGCGGTGGCAATAAGGATGTTCTTTATGAAAACGAACAGCAAGACTTATCCAATCAAGGAAAGGCGAAGGCTGACAGAGCAGTGGACTCCAAGTATCATATTTTGTGGGGAAGCGTTGCCATTATCGGTGTTTTTTTCGTACTGCTTATACTGTTAATAAAGCACCTCTTAAGGGGTCGTAGACAGAGGGCTATCAGATGAAAACCACAAGATATCAAACAACAATTTTCAAGATAAGTTATATACTCGTTTTTGCCTTTTTGATATATTTGGCGTTGAATAGTACAGGACTTTGTTTTGCTTCTGATTACGCCAAGTCTTGTGGGGTACGAACCTCGTATTTTATCGCCAAACTCTATGGGGTACAACCTTCTTATTTGGGCGAAATTGCAGGCCTGATCGATCTTGCTAACGACGGTACATCAACTCTGGCTGGGATATACAAAGGTTTGAGTGCTTTGGGGTTATGTCCTAAGGGAAAACATTTAGGGTACGACGATTTATGCAGTTTGCGTCATCCGACAATCTTACATATTCAGATGGACTGGGGTCCCCATCTTGTGATCTTTGGGGGTATTGATGGGGAGATAATTACACTAATTGATCCTCCAAATACAACGGAAATGTTGCGTGTTCAATTTTTGGAAAAATGGGACGGAGCCGCTTTGATTGTATTGCCGCCCAAACCCAAAAAAGCAGTAGAGCCAATTCTTGATGGACAGACCCCTTTGGCATGTAATAAGCCTTCCCAAGATTTGGGCGAGTTCACTTTGCCACTTGTTAAAGACATTGAGGCTAAGTTTGTTATAAAAAACATTTCCTCAGAACCAGTCCAGGTAGGTAAACTGATTCGTTCCTGCGGATGTACTGATACGTCAATTTCCAAAACGAGACTGATGCCGACCGATGAAGCTGAGATTACATGCTCGGTTTCTCATCCTGGAGAAGTTGCAGGACCTCAAAGCTACACAGTTACTGTTCCAGTTGTAGGGTGCAAAGCTAAGCCTCTGCAGCTTGAATTTAAGGCAAATTTTACGCCACTGATTTGCGTGCGACCCCTACGTCTATATTTTGGCAGGATTCGTAGAGTCGATATGCCATCATCTATGAAGGTTCGTATCTCAAACACTGCTGGTAAGATTGATCCGCAGATAATACGATGCAGGGTTTCAGCACCACAGTGGGTTGTAGTGACAGCAAAGAACTGTGAGATTGAAGTCACTATTTTGCCTCAAGCTCCGTTGGGCGCATTTAATGAGAACGTCGAAATTGACACAAACGTTGGAGCGATAAATGTGCCACTTACCGGTGAATGTGTCGGAGGTTTCAGATGTGTTCCTAATCCACTTATTTTATGCAACTCTGATCAAGAAGACGCATTAAAATTCACAATTGTCAAAACTGAAGATAGTACTTGTGACCTCGATGAATTAGAACTTAGATATTATGATAAAAATAAACTTGTTATCGTCCCTCCAGAAATTAAAGGATGTGATTCCGAGCGAAATTATATATTGCGTCTGGCAAAGGATCAGAAAGCTAGTAGCTCATACCACGTAAATATCTACGACCCGGCAAATGAAGAATGTGTGATCCTTACTGTTGTTAATGTAACCAGGTGAGCCTCGCAGAATGGTTGTCCCGCTCTGACTGAACCGTTTTTGTGCGCATGAAATCGGCAAGCGCCGCCTAAGAAGACCCGTAACAAGGCGCCCCGATAGAAGCGATTCAAGTATTGATCGACAATCGCGATTATTGGGACTCCAGGCAACAGGACTAATTAGGTTATGCAACTTTTTAGTCTGATGTTGTTGTAAGCAGAGCTAATAGAGCCTGCATTTGAGCCTATCATACAAGAATGCCGCTTCTTGATCGCGTTCGCTTCCTTAGTTGTATAGAATTCAACGAAATGAGCACAAGCTTTCACACGGGTGGTGTTGATGCTTGCTTCTCTCGGTACAGAACCACCCCAAAATCTTGAGAAACGACGTATCCGTTCGGCGAAGGACATTTTTTTGGAAAGTGCAGTTATGTGCTGTAACAAAGAAAAAATTATCCTGATATTTGGGAGTTCATTATGGATTTTTTAACATGGTCACCTTTTCAAGATGAGCAAACAAGAAAAATATGCAGCCATCTAAATAAAGAAGAACGGGCAAAAGT
>Ga0111197_159_pt1 | contig 8067 bp, 7 predicted proteins | sample DeeMarSWOR324_28_FD_80247 | JGI IMG/M metagenome (GOLD analysis project Ga0111197, IMG submission 80247) | candidate division WOR_3 bacterium SM23_42 | reverse complement strand
TATAATTGGACTGTTTGATTCGCCAGCTGCGAATCAAGTACTAAATTCTAAATCCTAAACCCTAAACAATCTCAAAGCACGAATACCAAAATTCAAAACAGCTGGTTTCTGTCATTCGGGTTTTGATATTAGAATTTGTGTACCCCGTGGAATGAAAATAGTGTATTCCACAGGGTGAAGGATTTCGATATTAGTATTTGGGCTGTGCCCTAAAGATATGCCGAGAGGTACGCAAAACAGCAGTGGCTGAACCACCTGTTTTTCCTAATAGCGTTTGCATAATGATAACGATGTTGGAGTTATAAGGCCGGGGGTAAGGGGGGAACCTTCCCCCCTTATGCCGAGAGGGGGAGTTTGACGCCGCAGGCGTCAAATCCGAAATCCTAAACTCTAAACAATCTCAAAGGGGAACCTTCCCCCCTTATGCCGAGAGGGGGAGTTGAACCCCCACGCGCCTTTCAGCACTGCGGATTTTGAGTCCGCCGCGTCTCCCAATTCCGCCATCTCGGCTTTGACTGATAACAGATAACCGATATCAGACAACAGTAATCGATTATCGGTGATAGTATATACACAAATTATCTGAAGTCAACGTACTAAACTGTCACAGATGCCGTTGTCATTCCCCGGCTTGACCTGTCCTCTGTTTTCTCCAGAGGGATCGGGGAATCCAGTCGCAGCAGTACCTTGGCTAACTCAATCTGATGTTATTGTTCGAGTGAGCGGAGCGAATCGAGAACTACATTGTTTTGGAAAACCTTTTGCTTAATGCTTCGAAACTACAATCAACTTGCCTGGGAACGGTTTGTTACTGGGCGGAAATGGGTGGGGGGTTTTACTAATCTTGACTGCTCTCCCGATCTGACCGCATGTTAATCACCTCAATAACGTCACTACTAGAAAACTCGCCACCTTGTATGAAATTCGACGAACCAATTTGCAGTATAATCATACCCATCGTCAGGTAATTGACTTTGCTCTCTTCTGAAATCACAACCGCCATCCAGGCCAACATCGATACCGTTCTCAATATAGTAGCTAAACTCAACTTCTGGCACGACTCCAATCGTGCTTTGCGAATTCGTATCTTGCGGTACTACATGATTATAGTATATAGAAACAGCGCCTTCTATCAAAATGAAATCCATGATACCATATCCGTATCTGGACTGAATATCTGCTTGGTGGATAACGGCATCATCACACCAGATAGCGATATATGATGAAGTAAATGTCAATTGCTTGCGTAGATCTATAGGTTTACCGTATTCGTATTTTACGCGTATCCCAGGCGTATAGTAATAGCGATCGAAAACGGGGAATTCTAATTTCCTGTATCGATACGCCGTGTAATCTTTGTTAATATTGTCAGCCATAAAGACTATACTGAACCTTGATCCAAAAATTCTCTACCAGTATCCATACTCAACTGGCCACCGGTAATGAGGGGCAGCTAGGAGTATCGAATACATTTTGAACCAAGTGAAAGCTGGTATTGGCTTGTTGCATGCTGGATCGGAACTGAGCACTTCTTCAATTTCTTGGAAGAAATACTTCAGATGCCTATCGTATTTGATCCGAAAGAAATCTTCCTTCGAAAGAGCCTGAGCTATTCGTAGAATTGTTTCTTTTGTCAAATCACTGTCTATCATTCTATCCTTTACTAGTATATCGTTAATGTGAAGAGCCATGGCTACGTGCTGGCCTTCTCTTAAATGTCCTAATCCACCGCCGATTTTAAAATCAGACACCAAATAAGCTTCCCAGTCAGGACTGCGTGTGGAAACCGACAAATCCCTGTGGTCGCCCCTCACGCCAAATAGAAGGTCAATTTCTGTTGTATCGCTGAGAAGCCGGAAATAGGGTCGAACATCCGCGTAGTAGCCTATATCCTCACCATAATAGTACCTATCCAATCCAGCCGAGAGCCACAGACCAAATATTTTTTGACTCGGTAAGCGAAAATCCTGTATTCTCATCCCGTCACTCTGTGTAGTCGCTAAAAGCATGGTGGAGTACAAAATTAAATACAACACAACTTTTCTTACCATCTTTCCTCCCCAGAATTGTAGTCTGCGATAGAATTGTGTCAATACTGATTAATAGATCTAAAGAAGAGGAGCCAGCCAAGAAGCCAGCTCCTCACTTTGTGCGGTATTTCCCTCAATGCTTCATCTCGATTCTCTCGATACTATAGCGTGCGGTGTATTTACCAACGTGTCCCGTTTCAGATAATTTGGTTCAAATAGAAAATCGGGGAACATAAGGTAATAGGCAGAAAATTGAAATGTGCGATACACATTGTTGATTACAGTGATGTACAAACAGACTGCGGTGATGATTTATTGAAGGAAGTCTTGTGTTTATCTGTGTAATCGATGAATCGAAGATTCACCAATTCCGCCATCTCGGCGTTACGAAGCAGAGCTTCGCAGCTTATGGCCGATAGCCAGTAGCTTATCGACGAGTATGACAAAAAAAATTGAGTTGTCAATAAAGCTACGCATTACAATAAATTGATTACACCTCATACTATTACCTGTATTATCTTGACACTTGGCTATATCTATATAGGCTTATTTATATTATCAATTAGATTCACGTATACTCAAAAATCTAGGGGGAGGTATTATGCTGAAGTCATTTATGTTAGTAACTATATTGGCTGGGATATTTGCGATACTTGGCGCAGATACCATTCCCGGCGGTGACGTTTCTGGCACCTGGTACGCGGTGAACTCGCCGTATTATATCAACGGCCATATTACGCTTCAAACGAACGATACGTTAACCATCGAACCGTCTGTAGAGGTGAATTTTCTGGGTAGTTACTACTTCATGGTGAACGGTCTCTTAAGCGCGGTCGGCACGGAAACAGATTCCATTGTTTTTACTGCAGGTACGAGTTGGTGGGGTCTGCATTTTCTTAATGCGCCAGACAGCAGCCACCTGCAATACTGTGTTCTGGAGGAAGCTTATGCTTTCATCTATTCGGTGGTTTTCTGTTACAACTCCAATCCAGTTATTTCACACTGCCGAATAAGCAACAGTATCGCCAGTCAAGAGGGCGGCGGCATTACGTTGTATAATTCCAATCCAGAAATAGCATACTGTGATATCACAGGAAATACAGGGCTTCGTGGTGGCGGAATACGGTGCCATGGTGGATCTACGCCGAGCGTTTCTCATTGTACTATTTCCGGTAACAGTGTCGGAGCAGGCCTTTATGGTGGAGGTATTACAATCGAAGGAGGAAGCCATCCGGTGATCGATAGTTGTATAATTATTGACAATCATGCAGTTCACGGTGGCGGCATTGCGGTTTTGGATGGGGGCAGTTGTACGATCACAAATTGTATAGTTAAGGCTAATAGTGCTCATGTTAGCAGTACGTGTAATGGTGGGGGCATTTATATAGATTCTCCTGGTGGATTCGTTACCGTCACAAGTGCGGTAATAGAAGATTGCTATAGTACGGACAATGGCGGCGGCATCTTTATTCAATCCGCCGACAGCGTTTTTCTAGTGAGGGGCATAATAGATAACAATTATAGTGGAGAGCTGGGCGGTGCAATTTATACGATCGATTGCAGTGATCTTTTCATTGATCATTGCGATGTGGTGAATAACAGAGGTGCATATAGCCCGACGGGCATCCTGCTCAATGGTCCTACGGCTCTGACACTGACAAACTGCATTTTTAGAAACCAGGACTGGTATGACATATACTTTGAGAATTATACTTCTGCCGTAGTCACGTACAGCGATTTTTACGAATGGGGCGGGGGTGGCGGACCTTTTGGTGGCAATCCTCCGGCTGGTCTGGGTACTCTGGTACAGACCAATTACAACGGCGATTCATGCGATGTATACTATAACATCCTTATGGATCCATTATTTGAGGATTTCCTAAATGGCGATTATCATTTAAGCGACAGTTCGTCCTGCATCGATGCGGGGGACCCGGCTTCGTCATACGACCCGGATTCAACGATTGCGGATATGGGTTGCTATTTCTTTGACCAGCGCATGCCGAGCATTGCGTTGTCAACCACCGCGTTGAATTTTGGTGGTGTGACCGTGGGCCAGTCAGTTGACCTTTCGTTTGTCATTTACAATCTTGGAGACGGAAATTTACGCGTCTCTGATATCTCCAATAATCTAGCGGTCTTCGTTCACAACTGGAATCCTCTGGACAGTATTGTCCCGCCCGGAGACAGCCTGGAGGTCATGGTAACCTTTACGCCCGACGACACGATCGCGTTTAATGACACATGCTGGATCGACAATAATGATACGTTATGCTGCGTGAACCTCACCGGGCAAGGATTGCCGACTGGTGTCACCGAAGGTGCATTAGCGGTCCCCACGGCATTCGCTTTGCGCCAACCGTTGCCTAACCCCTGCAAATCATTTACTAAGATCCAATTCGAGCTGCCCGAGGCGAGTGCCGTTGCGCTATCAGTCTATGATGTAAGCGGACGACTGGTTTCACAGTTGATCAATGGTTCGTATGACGCTGGATTTTACGAGGCAAGATTCGACGCCTTTAATGCTGTATCCCGCTGTCATTCGCCGACCCCCTGATCAAGTCAGAGGGCAAGCTTAGTCGGGGAATCCAGTCTCTCGACTATCATTGTAATCAGGGTTTTTGTATGTATAGGCGATGCCGCAAGGTAGTCATTGCGATCCGCCTTAGGCGGACGTGACAATCTCAACCTGAATTATCCTCACCCTTGAGGCTGTGTCCGCCTCAGGAGGAGGAGAGGGTTTGTCCTGTGGAATATGGCCAGCTATTCCACTGGGTAATGGTGAGGGTGATACACTATACGGATGGAACATTGTCCTGCAATAATCCATCGTCGGCTTGACATACCTACTAATACTCTATATGATTGACCATGCTCAGTAACTATACAGCAAATATACAAAAATTACATCTGGCTACATGGGACAGCTCATCGAATGGCCTGAGGTGGTGACAGAGGGCAAGACATTAGAAGATTGTAGAAATATGCTGCGAGATGCCTTACAAGAAATGATCAAGGCGTACAAACAGCAACATAAAGAGATCCCTGTGGGGAGAGCTCTCATAGAACAGATTCCTATTGAAGTTTGAATGTCTGTAAAACGCCGCGATTTGGTCAAATACCTGGAGAAAAATGGTTTTTACCTGTTACGTTAGGGCAAAAAGCATTCAATCTACACAAACGACATAAAGACGATCCCCGTAAAGAGACACAAAACAATTGATAGAATCACCGCAAATGAACTATGTAAACAGGCGGGGCTTAAGCCCAAATTTTGAGATCCAGCTCTTATTTTTAGTTTCTAGCCTGTACTGAGTGAAGCCGAAGTGAGAGATCGAGGGGGTCTGACCCCTTGCCCAATTGGGTCACGTCACCCATTATTTGCTTTCGCAACAAAATCGCGCCGGTCTTTTTTGCAAAGTATTTGTATCAATTGACGGCCTGATAGTGCTGCGATAATAGTGCCTGTAAAAGGGGCTGTCCATTGCCCCACCATATATAGATTATCCAGCGCGGGCAGCGTTCTTTTCAGTTCCCTGTTCATCATATTGTCCGTGGTGATATACCATCCGTCCGGGGATCCTTGCCAGTTGTCAGTATACCTTACATAGGTCATGGGCGTGGGTACGTCAACCACCTCTATCTTTGATTTGAAGCCAGGCCATCGTTTCTCAAGCGCGTCAGCCGTCTCTTCGGCGATTCGCTTTTTTTCATTGTCGTATTTGTCCCTATCCTTAATCAGACTTTCCCAGTATTTGTAGTCTGTTGCATACCAGACCTCGAGCGCCGACTTACCGGGCGGTGCTGTTGTCTTGTCAAAACAATGCATCATTACGGTCAGCCATCTGAATTCGTCGTTACCGACGGTGATTGGCTTGTCTGTTTCAAACACAAAGCGAGCCGGATCTTTTGAAAGGTCCATGTCCACTCCGAACATGACGTGGACCATGGACTTCACCGGGATCCATGTTTCGTACATGTTCCGGATCTTATCATCCATGTACTTGCAACCAAGTATGTCGAAAATCAGACGGTGACCGTCGCCCGCCCATACTACGATGTCTGCTTTGCGCTCGCTGCCATCCTCCAGGCGTGTACCCACTGCCTTGTCATTTTCGATGAGGACATCTGTGACTCGACTCTCGTAGTGTATTTCGCCACCCAGTTTCTTGTACATTTTTGCCATCTTAAGCATGATCTTCAGCGAACCACCCAACGGATATCCACTTTCGGTGACGCCTGAGCGCGCAAAACCCGCCATAGCGATCAGCGGATATTTCAGCATGGGCCAGCCCGGAGAATCCACTGAGTATCTGATTGCCCTCCCCAGAAACGGGTCCTTGAACCGCGCGGTGAATTCCTGCAATGATACCTTGCCGTATTTTTTGAATAATCCCAGAAGCGGTATCATGGAGAAGGCCATTTTGATCTTGCCGAATATCCCAGTCAATTCCGGTGGTTCAATGGATGCGAGTTCTGTTATGCCCCGGCCGAAAAAAAGACTGATAAATTCCTTGATCAGATCGGAATCGTCCGGGGATATGGCAAGCATCTGTTCTTCGAGACGCGAAGGGTCAACGCAGATATCAAGTTTTTTTCCACGCCCTTCAACGACTACCTTGTTGTCGTGATAGTGAAATTCCTGGCCAACTGTTACACCAAGTTCGTCCCACATCCTTTTGAATGGTCCTGTTTTTGAATTTGCCAGAATGTGCATGCTTAAGTCGAACGTATATCCTTTTCGTGTCCATGCAGTGCAGAGCCCACCGGGCATCTTGTGCAGTTCAAAAATGGAGGTCTTGAATCCGTTCATCTGCGCATAAAGACCCGTTGAAAGCCCGGAGATGCCCGCACCTACAATAATCATGCTTTTTTGCATAGCCTCCTCCTGCTTGATTTCTTCGATGACCTATATTGATTGCGCCAAGTGGCTGTATTGATCTTCAGTCAATATCCTGTCTATTTTTGCCGTGGTTTCTTGAACGGGATCAGCCGGTCCACCCTTGCCTTGTAATCTTCATACTCCTTGCCAAATGCCTTTGTGAGTTGCTGCTCCTCTTTGCCGATGAAGATCATAACACCGACATACAAAAAGACCGAAACCACGAAATAGACCCAGGTTAACGTCAACAGCGCGACGCCGGGCAGGATTAGGAACGTCGCACTGGAATAAATTGGATTACGGGCAACACCGTATGCGCCAGTGGTTAACAGCCTACCCTTGGAAAAGCCGGTGATCAGTTGGATAATCGCCGTCGCCCAGAGGATCACTCCCGGAATGAGGAGCAAGTACCCCAGTGGTCTGATCAAACTAATACTCTCGGGTAATGATGCGATTCGGGGCAAATAGGTATCGAACAGTATAGCGGCGATCAAGAACGGCAAAATAAAAAGGATGATCTTCCCACCCTGCCCGACAATATCCATGTCGTTTTGCTTTTTAAAGATGCTTGTCATGATTTATCTCCTTCACTAAATTGAAGATTCCTTCACTAAATTGAAGATTTCTTTGAATATATACCCATTAACTGAGCTTGCCCCAAGATATGTTTCGCCATTGCTTTTAGAAGTCTTCCTCGAGTCATTTTCAAATCTGTCTTGATCTCAGCATCCAGGGCGAATATTTTGAAATAGTAGCGGTGCGTTCCAAATGGGGGATTGGGGCCCATGTATGCGTTTCGCCTGAAGAAGTTTCTACCCTGGATTGTTCCATCAGAAAAGGACTCTTGCTGAGGAATTCCTTCCTGCAGTTCTCTACTTCCAGATGGAATATTGTATAAGATCCAATGCGTAATTATTCCGATCAGCGGAGCATCTACATCTTCGGCAATTATCGCGAAAGATTTTGTATGCTCGGGCGGATTCTCCCAGTGTAAAGGTGGAGAAGAATTTCTTCCTCGACGGGTATTGCTGTAAAGATCGGGGATGCGCTCCCCGTCTTTGAATGCTTTGCTGAGCATTCTAAATTCCATACTCTATACCTCCCGGTTAAGTATATATGCCAGAAGCCATACCACAATGGCCCATGTGATTCCGA
>Ga0111197_154_pt1 | contig 9803 bp, 9 predicted proteins | sample DeeMarSWOR324_28_FD_80247 | JGI IMG/M metagenome (GOLD analysis project Ga0111197, IMG submission 80247) | candidate division WOR_3 bacterium SM23_42 | reverse complement strand
CAGAGATATCAATTGCTTTGCGTACCCTTGGGGTCAAATCTAAACATTTGACAGTGAGCTAGATATCAAATTGACTATTATTATTTCACTATGGCACGTGCTTTGAGGATACAGTTTCCCGGTGCTCATTATCACATCACGTGCCGGGGTATTGAGCGCCGTAGGATATATATGGATAATAATGATCGCCACAAGTTTCTCACCATGTTGGCAGATGCATCGGAGACTTACCAGGTCGTTTTGTATACGTACATCATGATGAATAACCATTTTCACTTATTGATTCAGACGAGAAAAGCGAACTGTTCTGAATTTATGCGACATTTCAACATCCGGTACACGGGTTGGTTTAATTGGCGTCATGAGCGGAGCGGAAATTTGTATCAAGGGCGTTATCATGCGTACTTGGTTGATGCGGACAATTATCTGCTGGAGGTATCGCGTTATGTGCATCTGAATCCAGTGCGCGTGAAACAAACGAAATCAGCGGCTTTTCGAGAACAATGGCACAAGGCCATTGATTACCCATGGAGTAGTCTGCCTGGATATGTGAGCGAGAGGCGGGCCCAGGATTTTGTCGATTACGATTTGGTTTTGTCGATGGTTAGTGGTCGCCGGGCGTATCGCAAGTTCATCTTAGAAGGATTAAAACGTGGCATAGAAAGCCCATTTCAGAATGTCTTGAGTCGGATGATAGTAGGTAATGATGATTTTGCTGATTATGTGAAACGTTATTTACGTCGGGTTTCATCGCGCGAACAACCTGCTTATCGAGAAATGATAAATGTCACATTGGAACCCGAGGTTGTGCTCGGTATCTTACGGCGGGAGTTTGGGATCCAGAAAGAGGCATTAGAGCAGCGTGGGTCCAATGGTGTCATCCGTGGAGTTGTTGCCGAGTTGTTATACAGGTTTTGCAATATTACACAAGCTCAGATTGGTATATTGCTGGGTGGCATCGATTACATGTCTGTGTATCAATTGAGAAACCGGCTGAAAAAAAGACTGGATAATGATTTGGACTTGAGGGAGAAGTTTGCTGAGTTTGAAACGAAACTGAGGAAGTCAATGTCAAATGTTTAGATTTGACCCCACCAGGACCCTCATTGATATTACAGGGAATTATCAGCTCCGAGACGATTGAGAAAGAAAGCGAGAAGTGCGGTGCGGGTTGCGAGGCTTGAGATGATGATCCGCTCGTGCGACGTATGGTCGCCCTCACAGATCGGGCCAAGGCCGTCAAGGGTAGGAACGCCTGCTGCTCCAAAATAGTTTGCATCAGAGGTTCCACGTCTATACTCCGCTGTGAGAGACATGCCAAGGGGTTCTGCTAATTGCCTGAGTACACCGAACATCTTCTCATTCTCTTCGGTGGCCGCCATTGCCGGTCTTTGATTGAGGATTGTTAGTTCACACCTGCATTGCCGATTAATCCGATCCTGGGATATGCGGCCTGCATCTTGGAGAAGCCCTTTCCCTTGTTTCTCGTCCGACCATCTCATATCGAGAAGACAGCTCGCATGAGCAGGTACCGTGCAGGGCCCCAATCCACCCTCAATTTTTCCTACATTGACGGTTACGCCCGGATGGTTCCCGTTGAGTGCCTCCAAGGCTACGATCTTGTGTGCCAGCTCCACGATCGCACTTGCTTTTTTCGCCGCTACCCTGGCAACATGGCTGTCCTTACCAAAGCAATCCAGGCGGGCACCTGCTTTGCCATTTCGTGAGATCACAACTTCGCCCTGAGGACCAGCACATTCTGCTACAAGGCACGCACGAGCTCTTTCCCTTTCCACCTCGTATAACGAATGAGATGTTATCGATCCGATTTCCTCATCCCCACTCAGGATCAATGTGAGATCGAGCCGATCCATAAGACCAAAATGTCCCAGAGTTTTCAGCGCATAGACGATGACGGCAAGGCCGCCCTTCATGTCCCCCGTTCCCGGCCCGATGAGCCAGTCTCCTTCGCGCTTGCATTTCTGAAAGGAATGATCGGGCGGGAAAACCGTGTCCATGTGCCCGAGAAGGTAAATCGACCGGCGACAGGACCACTCTCCCGCCGCACGCATTCGCAGGATGTGGTGGTCTCCCACCTCGGTCTGTTCGTTGATCTCATGTTGGGGGAAGAGTCCTCCGAGCTGTTCCAGGACCATCTCGGCAACGCGATTAGTACCTGGTATATTGTAGGTGTAGCTGTTCTCGTTACACAAATCGATAACGAACCTTAGCTGTGCCTCAGCGTTTGCCTTGATAAAGGCCGAAATCTCGTCTTTCAGAGATCTGTCCATGTCGCTTCTCCTTCTGAAAGCAGGAGGGAGGGATGCCCTCAAGGCTCAAGCAGTTCGTCTTCGTACTCACAGACCTCCCCCGCCCAGGTTCTGAAGAGCAGTTTACCGTTGCGGTTGTAGTTCAGGAGATAGGTGGGAGCCAGGGGCGTCTTCCCCTTGCCTTCAGGAGCAGTTATGATGAACGTGGGAACCCCAAGCCCCGAGGTGTATCCCCTTAGGTTCTCCAGGATATTGAGGCCATCAGCCACCGGTGCCCTGAAGTGCCTGATTCCCTTGAGTTTCTTACAGTTGAATATGTAATAGGGGCGTATCCGAATTCGGAGAAGTTCGTGAACGAGCTTCTTCATCACATGCTTGTCATTATTAATCCCTTTCAGAAGCACGGACTGATTTCCGACAAGCACGCCCGCATTGATCAAGCGATCCACGGCTGCCTCCGCTTCCGGTGTTACTTCGAGCGGATGGTTGAACTGAGTATTGAGATACAGGGGCTTGTGCCGGAGGAAGACATCGCAAAGATCGGAGGTGATCCGCTGAGGTAAGGTTGCTATCATCCTCGAACCCAGGCGTTTTATCTCGACATGCGGTATCTTCTCCAATTCGGTTAGAATCCAGTCAAGATAATCATCGGGGAGAACCAGAGCGTCCCCACCAGTGATGAGTACATCCCTAATCTCCGGACACTGAGCCACGTAATCTAGAGCAGCCCGGACATCCTCTCTCGGATAGACCATATCCTTGAGATCAATATCCTTCTTACGCAGACAGTGCCGGCAGAACGTGGCACACATGTTGGTCACATTGATTATGATCCGATCAGCATACAGTCGCGTGATCAAAGGAGCGGGGGAATTGTAGGCAAGCGCATACGGCTCCTCGACTGTCTTGGTATCCAGGTACTCCTTTATGGTCGGGACAGCCTGTTTGAAAATAGGACAGTCCCGATCCTTTGGGTCCATCAAGCTTGCATAATAGGGCGAGATCTGCCAGCGATAGAGGCTGGTGGTCTTCTCGATGTCTACGATCGCTTCTGGAGAGAGATCAATGATCCTGGAAAGCGTCTCAGTACTTGTAATACCGTGTGTAAGATGCCACCGATAGTCATTCCAATCTTCATCTGTGGCTTCGAGAACCTTCAGAATTCGCTCCTTACGCTCGATTATACGATCCCAGGCTTTCATGCCGGTGGAGATCCGATCCCGAATCTCGAGGAAATCCTTGATGAGCTTCACGTGTTGTTCTGCCCTCTCTCGGGCAATTCTCCTGTTCGCTTCAGGGACATACATGGGCGATCCGGGATCATTCACAACAGACATTGTTTCCTCCTCACCTCTCGTACCCTCATCTCTTTCCACTCTCTTTTAACTTCCACCTCTTTCTCGGCTTTTAGCCTGCAGGTTGAAATATGCTGGCTCCTCGTCCGCATAGCGCTCGCATGCGACTTCGACAATTCGGTTGATAAGCCCGTTGAAGCTGTATCCTGCCTTTTTAGCAGCATACACAAAAGAAGAAGATGGGTTGAGGCTCGCCATAGAATTGACTTCCAGAATGTGAGGTTGATTATACCTGTCCAGGCGAAAGTCGACCCGTGCGTAATCATGGATGTTCAAGACCTGGTCCTTGAGTATCAATTCAAGTGCGGGGAATGCTTGCGGGGTATTATTACCAAGGATACCAACGTTAATCTCACGCCCTTCGATGTACTCCTCTATCAAGGCAGGTTGCTTGAAGTCCAGAAGAATTTGATTGACAGCCTCTTTTAAGGACTCGGTATCATGGACAATCCTCAGGCCGAAGCTAGCCGCCTCACCTCGAGGTTTCACAATCAGGGGAAACTGGAGGTGCACGAATGATTGTTTCGGATCAGAGAACACCTGGTAGTTCGGTGTGGGTAAGCCCGATGCTATCAATATCTGTTTTGCAACAACTTTATCCATTGCCAGAGTGTGTCCAAGAGGACTCGAACCAGTATAAGGTATACCTGCCACCTCAAGTATGGCGGGAACGTGGGTATATCGGCATTTGCCCTGAATGCCTAAGGCCATGTTCAAAACGATGCCGTTTGGCCGCTTCTTTGAGAGCTCTGGATCCCAAAAACGTTGATTATGCCTTTGGCATTGAGATTATATACGAGGGCTACTTTCACGTAACCTCACCTCTCTCGAAGGATACCTGCCAGCGCCGATCCTGGGAAGTTCGTCCCGCCAGCCTCTGCCGTCAGCTGTCGCCAATTTTCGCTCTTTGATTATTTTCGAGACTCTCGCCCATAGATAAGCATAAGTATTTATATCACATTGTCAAGTCTCGATACCATTTGAGACATGAACTATCAAATGGACATAAATAATAAAATGAAAATCATGGGTACTAAAATCTCAATCAGCACTTAAGACTGCCTTAGTTATGCTCTGCCTGCCCAATTCTAAGCAGCACTCAATACCCCGTTGGCAATTTGCTATCAATAACCTCTCGACGAGGTGGGCAACATAAATGATAAAATGGTAGAACAACGGACTGCTGGTTAGTGGTGCCTATCACTCTAGACACATTAGTGTTAATATTCACAAGGGTTTATCAGATACCAGTTTTGAACTAACTGTCTTTGTGCCGAGAGAAAAGTCAGTTAAAAATAAAAAAAAAACATCCCACTAGCAAAATCGACATTCAAGCTATAATTCAATAGCCGTAGTTCGCCAATATACTAGAGAATTATAGTGAGTGAAGCTTTCGTAACAAGGTGCCCTACCTGCGGTATAGATTGGGAATTGGATGAAGGGAACATCCCCTTTGCCTTTCAGTGCAAGGGTTGTGACCACTACTATGGTATTAACTGGCATCCGGAGAAAAAAGGGATGTTGAGAATCACAGATATCAATACATACAAGCAGTATGAAGGCTATAGTCCACGGAGAAAGGCTGGCAAAGGTTCGTCATGAGATGCCATTGGCATGAACTGGGCTGCAGTGTTAGTTGAAAGACTTGTATCAGAGTAAAAAGGAGGCCGTAAAATGAATTTTTACATAAGAAGTCCAACAATTTATTAATGAATCTGTTGGTACAATACTCCAGTCGCCAGGCAATATGTAAAAACCTGAAAAAGGGAGGTACTTTATGAAGAAATATACCATTCTGCTGTTAGCAATTAGCTTCCTGGTGTTGACCGGATTTGGACCGTGTGCGGCACCAAGTCCAGTTGGACCAAATCTAGTTGTGACGGATGTAACGGTCGATAAAGATGAGCAAGGAAAAAAATTCGTAAGCCCAACGGTGGCGAATGTCGGCAACAGGGATGCTGGGCCGCATCATACCTATATTGAAATCAATGAAGCCGGCGCTCCGGATGACGAAAAACCTCAGTCTTGGTATCCTGCGGAGGTCTCTGGCATCACGGCAGGTAGTTCGTGGACTTCCGTCATTTATTTCAGTGATTTTTCAGCTCCCCACGTGGACCTCGATGCCCTGCCAATCCATAATGTGGTGGTCAGGGTAGATGCGAAAAACCAGGTGGAAGAAACTAATGAGAACGACAACATCTATGATGCAAATCATTAATTCGTTGTCGGCGCAACAAATCGGTAATCTCAGGGATTGCTGTTAAGCAAGTGGTTTTGGTAAATGGATCAGGGCAAAGATGGAAAAAGGCTAGGAACTGATAACAGTTACCCACGCCCAACTTTGATTGAGTTAAGTTATTCGTACCTTAAGAAGTGAATCTGCAGGGTTACAAGGAGGTAGTGCAATGAAGAAAAAAGGCTTATTGCTTTTATTCGTGCTTATTCTCTTTGCTATTTCAGGCTCTTGGCTGACAGTCTTTCACGCTGACTTTGAAACCGATGTTCCAGGAAGCACACCTGTGACAGCACCAGATGGTGATCCACCTAACGACAGGTTGAATTTTGATGGTGATCTAGAAATCATCAATTCTGCCCCATTAGGGTCGAAAGCGCTAAAGATTGACCGTTCAACTACTCCGCCAGCCACGATCCTTGAATGTATAACGGACGGTGGGCCCCATACTAACGGTACATACTACATTGAATTCAAGTCATATGCTGAGGCTGACGAATCCGGATTGGGAATATCTGTTCAATCTACATCAAGGCATAAGGCTTTACAAATGGGATTTAAAGATGGCCGATACGGTCTTTCGAGCGGCGATGGACAAGACATGCTAGCCGGAACATACCCGCCTGGTACAATTCATTCGATTCGGATAACGATGAACATGAATTCTCGCAAATTCTCTGTAGCCATCAATGATGTGCAAGTAGCGTTGGATAAGACATTTCTTGATGTTGGATTCAAGGATTTATACCTAATACGATTTAATTATGTACCCGCCATCGTCGAAGCATTTCCTGGGGTATATATCGTTGATGATATCTCGATAAAGAAGTATCTCGGATCTGGTATCAAATGTAGGTAATCGTTTTGGGTTTAGGAGTTGCAGATAGTAGTACTCCATAAATTGATAGTAGCATTTATTACGAAAACTCATAAAATCGGAATTTGAATCCGCAGCGTCTACCCAATTAATTGCCTAATCCTGAGCGGCACTCTCATTACCCTATTGCCTGTTTGTTATCTATAACATCCTGGCGAAGTGGAGCTGTTGTTGGCGAAGTGATGTTGTTAACAATCAAAAAAAAACAAACCCTTGCACTTTGTTGCTTATTTAATATAATAAAAATGAATGTTAAAGGTCTTAGTATATCAAGGTACTTGAGGAGGGATGGCTGTGGTTTTGTTTATCAGTAGAAGATGGATAATATGTGAAAAGGTAAAAGGAGGAGACTATGCATAAATACTTTCATCACAGCAAAGTGAGCCCCATGGTTGTTTTTGTTTTGCTTCTTACCGTTGGTTTGGCTATGGGCCAGGTGAGAAGTGTCCAAGGTATTTCGTGCGAAATACGTCCGGTGCGCACGAAATATGCGGCCGTCGACCGTCTTGCTATCGCCTATAGTATGATAAACAATACTGATGATACTCTCTATTTGTGTAAGTGGAAAACGCCATTGGAAGGTTTTGACAGCAATATGTTTACGGTCACCAAGGATGAAGAAGAAGTAACCTACATCGGTAGATTGATCAAGCGGGGCAGTCCCTCTCCCGACGATTATGTATTGATTGCTCCCAAGGGAAGAGTCAGCGGGACAATTGATTTGTCGGAAGGTTATGCGGTTTACAAAGAGGGAGATTATACTGTCACATTTAATTCGGTTATATATGATGTCGGCAAGGAAACACCATTGCGTCTAGCGGCCAAGAAGGCTTACGCCCCCCAAGAAATAACATCAGCAGTGGTGAATTTCAAACTTACCGAGGTGCGGGAATACAAAGCACCTGAGATCCCGATGCGCAAGGCTGACAGTGCCGCAACAAAAGTGACCTACTCAGGTGGTTGTACTACTAGTGAAAAGAATGATCTTAAGGACGCGGTGATTGAGGCCAAGCGTCTTTTGACTATTGCTATTCTTCAGATGGAAATAACACCACAGGCATCGCAGGATACATGTCGAAGGTATACAACCTGGTTTGGGACGTGGACCGCAGCGAGATGGAACACAGTAAAGAATAATTTCCAAAAGATTCTTGACGCCTTAACATACCAGGATCTCGAATTTGACTGCAGCTGCACTGGGAATTACTATGCCTATGTTTATCCAGCGAGTCCCTATAAGATCTACCTGTGTAACGCTTTCTGGAACGCGCCTATGACAGGTACCGATTCTAAGGCCGGGACGATTATCCATGAGATGAGTCATTTCTATGTTGTAGCTAGCACCGACGATCATGCGTATGGCCACACCAACTGCAAGAACCTTGCTTCGAGTGACCCGACGAAAGCGATTGACAATGCCGACAGTCACGAATATTTCTGCGAAAATACGCCGGAAATCGGTTGTTACAGAATCAGAGGCGGGCCACAGTCGGTTATATTATGGTTGTTGGTAATACCACTGATATTGGTTCTGGAATTTCTTCGACGCCGATACTTGGCGCGAAGCAGACAGATCTGATATCTTGGAATTTTAAGGAGGTTGCGAGAGTAATGTATAGCAAAATTTTTTGTCCGTCAAGAAAAATGATAACCATGATTCCGGTGCTTATGATTATTGCAAGCGGTATTCCGAGTGCATGCAAAAGTGTTGAAAAAAAGGAGGTTGAAGCGGCTGTCATTATGCGATATGAAATATCTGGGGATTCTGTCTATCGTGTCGGAGAAAGAATAGAAATCGATTTTACCTTATACAACCACACTGATGATTCGCTTTTTTTTCTCAGTTGGTACACGCCATTCGAAGGCATTAAAGGAAAAATCTTCGAGGTCGAATTCGGAGGTGAAGAACTACCTTATCTCGGTCCGATGATCAAACGAGGTAATCCGATTTTTGAAGATTACATCGTCATCGCACCCAGTGATAAAATAGTCACTCGGGTGGATCTATTGCCCTTTTACGATTTTTCGATTCCAGGGGAATACAAAGTGGGCTTTCGTGGTATTGTCCATGATGTCCGAAAAACCTTAATACCTGGCGTACAGCCCGGTGAGCCCTATAACAAGATGAATATCACCGGGAATCAGATAAAGTTTCACATTCGAGAATAGATGTCGGGCGCATACTGTTAGAATATCGGTTCTACTCCTAAGAGTTGGATAACGAGACGTTTCTGTCATTCAAGACCATAGGTAAATTGCTATCTAATCGGGGGCGTCGTCATTTGATTTACCGAATGGCCGCCCTGGCTATTCTTTTAGCAGTTTATTTCACGTTTGATTGGATTTGGCTCGTTCAACAGCTTCGCGTCGCCGTGGCCTTTTGCCTTGAATGTTGGGGTAATGAGGTAATCTTTTTGGGACAGGAAGGAATTAGTGATACTGAATTGCTTGTGGAAAACTGCCTGCTGCTCAATTTTAACGTTGGCTGTACTTACCTTCATCTAACGATGTTCGCAATTCCTTTCTCTTGGAGATTCCGACGGACTTTCTTGAAAAACTGTTTGACGATATCACTTGTTGGTGCTGGTATTCTATTATTAAATGTGGTCAGGGTCGCGGCCGTCACGCATATGTCATGCAGCGGGTTTTTCTCGTGGGATGTAATCCATACGGCGGTGGATATATTGGCGCATCTCGGTATCATTATTTCTTTTGTATTGATGGCCATAAGATACGATTTGGGCACCGTTCCAGATACTGAATCTTGAAAACCAGCGCCCATTGTTGTGCTGAGCAAAGTAAGCAACGACAGAGTCTAATTTTAGAAAGAAACAGAATTTTGGTGGCAGCATCAATGTGCCGATTTAACATATGTCTTTTGCCCTGTGGTTGAAAATCCTATATGTCTTGAAGCTGAATGCGTTTCATTTGAATTCACGTTCTCATATGCTTCTTGAACTGTTGTGACCCAGGATATAGGATTGTCCCTAGATTTTGTACCGCACAGCCGAGGACCACAAGTCATGCCAAAAAGTCGACCCCCGTCCCCATTTGGATGCGATACTGTG
>Ga0111197_142_pt1 | contig 10019 bp, 5 predicted proteins | sample DeeMarSWOR324_28_FD_80247 | JGI IMG/M metagenome (GOLD analysis project Ga0111197, IMG submission 80247) | candidate division WOR_3 bacterium SM23_42 | reverse complement strand
GTGTGTATTTTGTGAGCATCGACACCAAGAGCGATACCGAGATAAAGAAAATCGTCTTGCTCGAATAACAAAAGTCAACAAAACCAACCAGTCGCAGATCCTGTCAAGGGCTATACTTTGTCAACTTTCGATCAGCAGTTAGATATAAATTTCTTTGATATTAGGCCACGGTCCAACAAGGGTCCGCCACCCAGGCAACTTACAGGAAAGTGAGCCAGCGACAATTGCTGACCCGCCTTCTCGTTCTGTAATTGTCTTACACAATTACCGTAACAGAATTACTTTCTCTATTTTGTCACATTCATTAGTTATAAACCGTACAAAGTAAACACCGCATGCAACGTCTCTACCAATCCTATCAATACCAAACCATACTGCCTCGTAGTGGCCGGGCTCAAACTGTCCAGATACCAGCGTATTTACTAATTGACCGTTTACATCGTAGATATTAATACCAACTCGACCAGTGCGAGGCAGACCATATGTTATTCGAACGAACCCGGCGAATGGATTTGGATGAACTTTGAATGTGTACGTCAATGGCATCATAACACTAGATGCTTTCGTGTTGCTTGAGCAATACAGCGTTTCATATCCCCCTTTAATCACTGGCCTTAAGAGCACATCACTCGATACTGCATATTCGTTAGTGTTGATTACGTCTTTATTGATTGCTTTGCCATCACGGTAAACGCTATATCCCACGACATTTTCGTTATTGATTTTTGACCAACGTGCTATACCATCCATTACGATTGGTCCTGGGATAGGCACAAGAATTATCTCACCGGACTCTTGCACATACGCATTCTCATCTAGTATTATGCTCACGGCATTGAAATATGCTTTGCCATCCTTCAGCGCCTCAACAATAAGCACTAGTTCGTCACCAGTATGCCACGGCACCTTGAAGTTACCGGCCTCAAACCAAATTGAATAAAACCTATCTCTTTTTGCAACACCACAACCTATAACGTTCTCAGTTAGCGCATCACTCGGATGATCTGGTCGATATGCTGTAAATACAAGACCATCCCAATCATTTGCTAGCACCCACGCGTAGACGACATGTGGTTTTTTTGATTCGTAGGATTCTGCATGTCTGACTGTTCCAATCGCGGCCAGTGCACAATTCGTGACATCGGCATTGTCTATCTTTCTCCCTTTTTCTGGTTGATTAGTCCGCTTGTCTAAGAACCACACCGGTGAGCGCTCAGGGGCTATCAGAGTACCATCATGTATCGCTATATGAGGCGAATCAACGCCTCTCCCTGACATCAGCCCAGTCTTTGTCTGAATATAGCATTCAGTTGTATTCCACTTAGTCTGCCTGACAGTCACTAATTCGTATGCATAACCTGGTTTAACTTCAAAATTCGTTCCAATCCAGTAAGGCGATGGTGACGTAGTAAAGAACCAACTTTCGTATAACTGGTCGTCACGTAAATTTGTAATTTTGCGCAGAGGATCTCCCGACACCGAGTAGTAATCTGTGATATCTTTGACTTTGCAAGACATTGTATTGGTAGAAATTAGCACCCAATTGCTACCCTTGCGTAAAACCCTTAATTCCTGTAGTTCAGGAAAATGTGGCGGCCAGAAGCCCGTATTTCCTCTCAAAGCATAATCCTCGACATTCCCAATAGCTATCTGGCTAATTGCACCTTCTAACACAAAAGCTTCAGATATCATCTTCCGTCCACCCATAGAGAGGACATCCTTTGTCAACACATAGCTCCCCGCAAGTAATAGAGCAGGAACTATCAAAAAGATTAATTTCTTCATAATTACCACCCCCTATTTGGTATCAACCTAATGGCCAATAGAAAATGTACGGGTATGCACAAGCAGAAAAAGCAGATGACAAACCATTGCAATGTTCTACTAGCCATAGGCGGCTGCATATCAACGTTGATGTCGACATTACACATTACTATTATCTACCTTCACTACCCGGCACGCGGAAGTATCCATCATTCTTTAGTTTAAGATGGGTCCGCAGCTTCACTCCGTTGTTGTTTGGAAAGTCATAGTACGAGACAAGGTATATGGGCTCTTCTGAATTCCCGTGCGCCTCCAGCATCCCAGTTCCATGAGCACTCATTCTACTATCTTCTGCAAAATAGATTATAACGTCTGGATCAATCGTCAATACCTCGCCGACAGGAACCCACGCATCGCCACTGATATAGTACGGACTACCCGCCGCAGTGAGTGGGCCGCCATGACCGTCGTAGATCTCGCCTTGAAGGCCTGCAGTTACTGGCACGTCCTCTTCATAACGATAGTAATTTGCCTTTGTGACGGTCACGCGCATAGTGTTGCCTCCCGTTTGACCAGGAAGTGGAATGTCAACTGGACCACCTGTACCCTCTGCAACACCTATTATTTCGCCATTAACCGTCAATGCTATAACTGCACCTTCATTGGCAATCACCGTATAAGACTCATAACCTTCAGGTAATATTTGAGCATGGCTAACAGTCAGATTCTCGGGAACCTCTGAATAAAGCGTGATAAAACAATCACCATGATGATGGTAAAGATGGTAGGTTATATCCTTCTTGTGTGCATTCTCAGGCCAGCTCGAGGCCTCAAGGAAATACTTGCCAGAAGTCATGGCTACACAAGGCATTAGATCAGGCTCACCCACAGGTAATTGCGGGCCCATGCATGGATAATCGGGCATGAATTCAGGCCAGAGGCAATCAAAAATTCCCCAGGCATAAGTTGTGTTAACCAAAGGAAAAGACTCATTGCTTGCTGCGTTGACTCCTAATGCACCATTCTCCATTCGGTAGAACTTTTCTGCAAAACATTCAGGAACGTATGTGTAGTCACCCGTAGCACAATTAATTGAAAAAACAAATGGATAATATGTATTCGAGAGACAATCTAAATCGGGAATTCGATAATCTGGGTTGACCCAACCATCCTCAGCACCGTGGTCTCTATGCAATACAAAAAACGCTCCAGAATTAATGGCATCATTAATGCCTTGAGCAGAACCGCTGTTCCAATACGTCCCGGGATACATATTGACGGCTGTGATATAACCTAATCCTTCAGGACCAAAGTACTCCACGACAATATCAGTGTTAGAAACACTAGACCACGGACAGGGCGGATTCGGCGCATAACCAGCATACTGCATGACTGGATTCTTTGCTTGTACATTTACAAAGAACCCTTTCATCACTTCTGTACACAACTGATACCATGTACCTCCTCCCCAACAACCAGCAATCAGCGGCTCGTCATAGAAATTTTGTGCAGCACATGGATTATTCTCATAGCTCAATAATTTATCTATTATTGCATCCAAATGACTCTCACTTTGCGCGCATATACGCGCGTGATGCATATCTGGTAAATTATCATTGTCGACATCTGCATAAACATTGTCTGAGTGACCCCAGTCCCCATAGCCCGGTTCCTGCCATATCACAGCAGAAATATGTGACTCGTCACCCAACAACAGAAATGCGGCAGGCGCCGGGTCCCACGTATTATACGCATTGTTCAAGAAATTCTCGATTTCGCCCCCGATTTCCGGTAGCGTGAAAACTTCAGTGGAGATCCCCTGCAATTTACGCCGTGCTTTAATGATAGCTGCTGCTGCCTCAAATGCATCATCATCCGGAACAATGATAATATACTCCCAACCATCACGTGCACCAATCCGTTCCGGCGCACAATAATCAATCTGGGGCAAACTACCATAATTCAATAAATGACCCTGCAATATCGGCTCCCAAAAGCGACTGCGCAAGCGATCCTCACCAAAATGATCATTACCACCGACAAAATCAACCCGAATCCGCAAATCCTTGTACACCACTAAATCCTTGGTCACGGGGTTATATTGAAACGGCCTCACACCCAATATCACCACATCGACCCCACGAATCTGCTTAGTTTCAGACAGTTTCACCGGCGTTTCTGGGTAATAAGCATTACGACTATATATGTTCATATCTTTGATATAACGCAGTTGTAATATGTCAGCCTCGGGCGGTATATTCGGAGCAGGTGCAATATCAACTTTTCTGTAAACCTCAGTACGAGCGTCAAGAACTGTAGCTCTTGCCCTTGATCCTTCCGGAATGGCAATATATCGACCGGTTCCAGTAAGGTTCGGGGCACCTTCATCATTGGGTAAAAACATACCTGGAACACCAAAGTTCTTCATTGGTATCCCGTCAATCTCCCTTTCTTCAACCACCATACGGTGCATACTGAATATGATCTCAACACTAGTGGGTGTTTCAGACACGACCGTAAATAATGGTTTATTCGACCAGCTATCCTCAAATGCTACCACCTCTGTTGAGAAACAGACGCTAAACAACAGAACACTGATAATTAATATCTTACTCATAGTCCATCTCCTAGATTGTGTCCCTCTCACCAATTCGTGGAAATCATAAAGCGAATAGAAACTTCTACTATCTTAAATATGCCCTCAACTCTGTCGAAATTCACAAGCTCATTCCCTGTGTATGTGTTTTCCAATCGCATACACCCTTGTGCAACAGCAAACAGCACCCCTCTCAATACTGTCCTTACTGTAAGGTCACTAGCATCAGAATTTGTCCCTTTTGGCCACTGGATAATCCCTCCATGGCTTTTCCTAAGATTGCGCCCCGAGCGCGAATGAAATCTTTCACGACCATCGCATGGCCCGGTGTAGAAGATGTAGTAAGCAGATCACCAGGTTTAATGTCGCCATATTTAGCATCCACATTGCAATATACACGACCTGCAAGGGCAACCGCATAACCATTCGTCTCTTGACAACCCAAACGTATACCAGAACCGAGACCTTTTGAACCCGAAACTACACCAGCCACTTTGGAATCGTACGCTTCTGTGCTAATTGTGAGGTCACCAGGATTGAGGTCATCGATGATTACAACCATACCAGGTTCAGTCTCAGGTTTTGGAATCGGAAACGTCTCGGCGTAATCCAAACCTTCACCAATCTCAACAACGACATCACCAGCTGCATTGTATCCTTTTAACAATGTCGCGCTTCCTTTGATGGTTAACCTCGCATCAGGATCTGTTGTGCCGATCCCTACGTTACCAGTACCACCTTGTAGCGTCATTATTGCCAAGTTATCATTCCAATAACCCGTATACCTCCGGAACAGCAAATTATTGCTTTCTTGTCTAATGCCGAAGAGATAGGCAGCTCCTCCATTCATTGCATCCCAAATGACAAAAGGAGCACAATCTCCTCCAGGGTTTGCACTCAGGTTCATTTGTACACCAATGTTGCCGCTATTCAGGTTTGAGAAAAATTTGGAAGATTTTGCAGATCCCATAACATCAAGTTGCGCTGACGGTGTAGTTGTGCCAATGCCGATTTTACCCTCAGAATCAATCACGAATCGGTTTGCACCGTTTGTCTTAATCAAGAACCCAGGAAATCCGTTGGGTTGATCAACTGATCGTGCTATCAAATCAACATCAATAGCAGACCCCGCCTCGCCGTGCAATCTTATCGTTGCATCGCCCTCACTGTAGACCTCTAATTCCTTGCCTGGATTCATGGTCCCGATGCCAATGAGATTACCACTTTGCCAGATTGCTGAATTACCAATAGTGTTTTCTGAAGTGAATTTGGGGATGCAATTGGTTGTACCGCTGCCTCCGATACCAACCGGCAGTTCTTGCCAGGTGCCTATTCCGTTACGATCAGAAGTCAAAACATGACCACTGGAAGCGCCCGTTGTCATTTTAAATCCTGTCATTTGAGCGGTTCCGTTGACCTGCAGTTTCTCGACCGGATTCGATGTGCCAATGCCGACATTGTCGCTGAAATATCCTTTGCCAACGAAGTACCCCGCCCAAATGCTGCCTGTAGCATAGACTCCGTAACCATCGCCACCAAGGAAGCCGTAATTGTTTGCGTCGTATTCACCGTAGGCACCACGGCTGCTGCTAGCAAGGTATCCAAACGTGCTGCGGGGACCTGAAACTGTCCAGTATTCTCCGTAAACACCAAAAGTTTCATAACCTTCCGGTTCATAACCTCCCAGATACCCATATGTTTTTATATCAGTAACACTGAGCGGCGAGGCTCCCCAGACGCCTTTGTATCCAGTCCCATATATGCCGACATCGATCAAGCCATCACCACCCACGCTTAGCTTTGAAGTCGGTTCGGTTGTCCCGATGCCGACATTACCTTCCACGCCTGCATACATATCATCATGCACGATAATCCAGTCTTCGTCTCGGCTATCTCCATCTCCGCCGATCAAATACCCGGCCGTATCAGCATAGGCTGCTACATAAGCATAACCTACTGCGGTAATCCTAGTCCGTGGTGACAGACTACGGCCCGAAACGTTGATCTGTAACCAACGATCCTTACCCTTTGTGAACACGCTAACCGGAATTGCGTTATTTCTGCCCAATATTACGTTGAAACTGCCGTGATCTACAGAAACTCTGCGCTGGATTTCATTCCACAACAAAGTACCGCCGGTTGAATCATCATAGATCATGAACTCCATCACGAGTAAATCGTTAACAGATTTACCCTGAGCATCGGTGAGAAAACCTTGGTAATTCAGCATCTTCGGAACTGACACAAAACTAAAATCATTGGAAGAACTCGCTCTGACTTGCCCACCGGCAAGCGTCAAGAGTACAAGATCAACAAGAAGCAAGATTTTACCAAACATATTCACCTCCTCTGTTATTGTGCGAATACATGTCAACATTACTTGAGTTATACTTAGGGCACAGAGACCCTTACATTCCTGCCTTCCTTATATTATATTATCGATTGTTCTTACTTGCAGTTCACCCCCTTTCGTATGTGTAAGAGTATCTCACATCTAATCTCAATCAACAACATGTTTTTTTTTGATTGTTAACAAATTTAGCGGGGACGGGGGTTGACTTTTTGGCATGGTGCTCGATACAGAAACTCTGTCAACATCAGTTTAATCCAAAAAACAAGGGCCGGCACAACTCCCACCGAACCTTGAATACTCACAAACCTGGGCTGTGTTCTTTTACCTCACCAATACTATCTTCTCAACTTCAACGATGTCATCTGTTTCGAAGCGTAAGAAGTAGACGCCATTCGGTATGGAATGTCCACATAGCCACGTTGTACTGTAGTAACCTGGTCCCCCCACAGCGTCAACCAAACCCTCCATTTTCTGCCCGAGTGTGTTAAGAACCTCAAGTCTGACATGTGTATGTTGTGCTAATGCGTATTCAATATCTACGCTTCCAGTGATATGACTAGGAACTATTTGACACAGAGCTGTTGTATTCGGTAAAGCGGGATTATCAAAGGACTGTGGTCCACCACGTCTATCATGCATGATTTCGAATAGACGTCCTTGGCCTGGCTCGAATTCGATATCAAATATCAACGGGTCACCAGGGCCATAATTCGGCTCTATTATTTCGTCTGTATACACATCTTTCAAATATATATTAGTCCTGTCGATGCCAATAGTCACTTGTCTCGGCGGATCAGGTTCTTCTGGCCAGCAATGTCTGTTTACCATCATGAAGTATTCAATTTCTTGATTATCATCGTGAAAAATCCCAATCTGCATAGTATCATCATCACTAACATATGCAATGTAACTTGATGTCGGTATGTCATAAGAAGCAAACGCTGTACCAGATGTCAATCCCAAGAGCACATCACCAATTCCGCCCTGCGTTTCATTTCTCAAAATGTAATGCATGCTTTTTGCCGCCGACCAAATCGGCTCGCGCGGTGAACCGTCCATGTTGAGTAGTCCGCACCAATACCAACCACTACCTAGATGCGTTTCAACTGTCTCATATATGAAATACCAAATGCCTTTTGCACCGTATGCAAGCGCAAGCCAAACCATGCATCGTAGCTCACTATAGGTCGGCAACCGGTTGTACTTACAATCATATTCATTTTCTGGACGAGGATTTGGCGTGTTATAGCACCCAAACGCTTGGCATATGAAGCTTAATGGAATGCTGTTCTGCTTTGCCACAGCTCTGCCCCACCTCAGGGCCTGACACATCAAATCAAGATCTAGCTGAAATTGAGGCCCACTGAACGGTGTGTAATCCCGAATTGGATAATAATCTATCAGCAGGTCATTTGCTTTGACGGAATCTATGTAGTTTTCATACAGCGTACTATCTCCCCGATGCCAGATTGTTTGTATTGTTTTCTCGTCCGTGTACGCCTTTATAGTATCCATTACATATCTGTTTGCTGCAAAATGACCGATATCTGGTTCATCAAGCAGGTAGAATCTATCCAAAGCTGGATGCTCTTTGTAGGCAGCGATAATATCCAGAATTTCATCCTTATATACGTCCCATAGAATCAGATCATCAATATCGTCACATTTGGTCTCTATGAAGTCACACCACAAATCTACGTTACCACAATAGTATATTTCATAGGACAATCTACAATTGTAATGTATTGGCACGGCATACACGAAATCATAATATTCTCCGGTTCCACCGAAATCATCGCACGTGATTGTCTCATCCCTCACCACGTATGCAGGTTCATAGAAATGATCGAAAATCTTCAATCGACAAACGCGCCTACCAGGAATATATTGCCCGATTTTTAATGGAATACGCACCGTGAAATAATTGGCGTACGGTGGTCCTCTCCTGCACTGAACCGGCCTCACAGGTCCCTTAACCATCATGCCCGGATCCATTTCGTAACTCGCTTTCCACGCATCTTCATCCTGTGCCTGACCATCTTCCACGTGGAATCCAACACCCTGCTCGAAATTTGAAGAATCCACTTCCCAGTTTGTCCAAAAGAAAGCACAGTAGTACTCAAGGCAATTCGTAAAACCGGGGTACTGCGAAGCCGCCCTTGCGAGTACAATCTTCAACCCGAGCTCGCGAGCTTCATTTAATGCGTCGATTTGATCATTCCTGTTTGGCCAGCTCGCATTATCTCCACCAGGATAGTGCAGACGGTTAAGCCCTAGTTCAACAGCGCGATCGAAATAATCTCTTTCAGGAGCCCAGTATGCACACAAAGGGAATTCTTGCTGTGCATATATACTACCAATTGCAAGTATTAGAGCAATTGTTACAAACATGATCCTTCTATACAGATTACACATACGTCACCTCCTAAGTTCTGGCACATAGTATCTCTAGGTCTTCCATGCACCCCCTTTCACGTACCACACATCTTCGACGTACAATGTCTACGAAGCGTAGTACGTTTTTATACTACAGTATACGTAATCTATGATAATGTAGATTACGCCAGATGCAATAATATGTTTTTTTTTGATTATTAACAAATCGTGGGGACGGGGGTTGACTTTTTGGCATGCTCTCACATCTGGAATCGGCATTTACGTGAAAAGCGCCATTTTGCAACGTTCTATACGATGCAGAGATTGAACTGACTGTCTTTATACCAAGAGATGATCTGTTAACAATCAAAAAAAAACATCCTACTCGCAACGCCAACTTCACAGCTATAATCTAATAGTAATATCACGGTACAGGACCAGGAGATTTGAAGTGGGCGAAGCATTCGAAACTAGATGCCCGACATGTGGCATAGATTGGGAGTTGGATGAAGGAAACATCCCATTTGCCTTTCAGTGCAAGGGATGCGGCCACTACTATGGCATCAACTGGCATCCGGAGAAAAAAGGTATGTTAAGAATCATAGACATCAATACGTACAAACAGTACGAAGGTTATTGCCCCCGCAGGAAAGCTTCCAAACGTTCGCATTGAGATATCGTTAAAATGCGGAACCCTACAATTATGAATGCAGAGAACAACTCTAAAAACAAAGGAATCTTATCATAGTTCGTAAGCTGCTTTGACGAACCGCATATTGCATTCTTAGAAAAAAATACATTTAGGGCTGTTAAAATGAACGTGGACTATCGGTAAGCTAATTAGTCTGATAGAAAGCGTCGTAAATGGGCTTTATCTTCCCCGGTGATAACTTCCCGGTTCGGATCATCCTGACCAGAAAGTCTCTAAAT
>Ga0111197_119_pt1 | contig 49604 bp, 46 predicted proteins | sample DeeMarSWOR324_28_FD_80247 | JGI IMG/M metagenome (GOLD analysis project Ga0111197, IMG submission 80247) | candidate division WOR_3 bacterium SM23_42 | reverse complement strand
GGGTCTTCGGGTTTCCCCATTACTCCTGGCGCCTACGACACAACTTATAACGGCGGTATCAGAGATGCCTTTGTGACCCGCCTGAATGCCGATGCAACAGGACTCGTCTATTCTACTTATCTCGGGGGCAGCAACAACGAAGGATGGCAATGTGAGCCCCCTTACCACTACATGAACGTGTGTGATATGGGTTTGATGCTTGACGGGTCTGGTGATGTGATTCTATCTGGAGAGACATGGTCGTCTGATTTTCCTACAACGCCTGGCGCTTACGACACAAGCTTCAATGGTGCCACTGATGTCTTCGTGACCCGGCTTAATGCGGATGGAAGTAGTCTCGTCTACTCAACGTTTCTTGGAGGCTCTTCCTATGACGGTACCTATGGTTTTGCTATAGACGAGTTCGGCACGCCAACTATGAGCGGTATTACAGAATCAAGCAATTTCCCAATCACACCAGGCGCATACGATACAGCACTCAGTGGCAACAGCGACGCATTTATGGTTCAGATGAATGTTACAGGAGATAGTCTTCTCTACTCGACGTTCCTCGGAAGTCCCTCTATCACTACGACTTTTTTTGAATGCGCTAATGCTTTGATACTGGATGATGCCGGTAAAGTCATTCTAACCGGTCAGGTTGGGCCCGGGTTTCCGACAACCCCCGGAGCTTTTGATACTACATTTGGTGGTGTGCTTCCTTACGAAGATGCTTTCTTAAGCCGCATAAGTCCTGGCGGAAACGGACAGGCAGACCTTCTCTATTCAACATACCTTGGAGGTTGGTCCTATGACTTGGGCATGGGTTTAGCTTTTGTCGCCGATTCAACGGTGATAGTAGCGGGCATAACTCGGTCTAACGATTTCCCGATCACACAGGGAGCATATGATACGACCTACGGTGGTCAAGCAGAAGGCGACGGATTCATATGCCGGTTTGGTGCCTATGTTGGTATTCAAGAAGAGACCTCGAGCAAGCCGCAGTCATCAATTATGTTCAGCCCGGTTTTCCCAAATCCGAGCCAAGACAAATTCAGCTTCACTATCAGTCTGCAAGAAGCGACAAACGTCCAGGTGAGCGTTTTTGATATTACTGGCCGTCTGATTGAGATTATAATCAATGAACATCTTTCTGCTGGTATTCATAGTTTTACATGGAATCCCAAGAGTAGTGAAAAGAAACTTGCGAGCGGTGTCTACTTCTTAAAATTGCAGGCATGTGATTTTAGCACTACAAATAAATTATTGCTAATAAGGTGAGAGAACTTCATGTGGCACGAGGTAGGCTCATCTTGACACCCGTCATGTCAAGGCTATAATATAGTGGTAGCTGAATTTAGGTGGTTCTTGAGATATCAGTGTAGTTTTGTGAGGAGGAAATAATGAGGCAATATAGTAATAGTATTTCCCTTTTGGGAATAGTGATGTCATTTTTCATCGCCACTACATTGGTATTTACCCAGGAACCAATTTCATCTTTGGAGAATTCGAAAGCGTTCTTTGATGTAACTCAAATCGTCGAACAGGTATCACATCATACTACCACGCCGCATTCCAATGAATCCAACCGATTTGAAAATACAATAGTAAATGAATGGCTAAGAGATAGTGAGTTTCTGATTGACACAAATGTCAATTATGGTCCATCCATAAATCACCAATGTTCTGTTTCGGTTGCCTTTGACGGTATAAACTACCTGGTTGTATGGAAAGATGATCGCAACGGCTCATGGGATATATATGGAACCCGGGTAGATCAAGATGGGACTATCCTTGACCCAGCCGGGATCGCCATCTCTAAAGCCGTAAATGAACAATCAACACCTGCAGTTGCCTTTGATGGCACCAATTTTCTAGTCGTATGGACAGATTGGCGTGCTGATTCATCTTCTGATATTTACGGAACCCGAGTAGCTCAGTCTGGTGTTGTCCTTGACCCGGTTGGGATCGCCATCTCGACAGCCGCAAACGACCAATTAACACCTTCAGTTGCTTTTGACGGCACCAACTATCTGGCCGTGTGGCAGGATAACCGAAATGACCCATATGAACCTGATATATGCGGTGCACGAGTGGATGCATCCGGGAGTGTCCTGGATTCAACCGCGATTACCGTTTCAACCGCTACATACTACCGGGCATGCCCTTCAATTGCCTTTGATGGGATAAACTTTCTGATAGTCTGGAGTCATGGTTCTTATATTTGTGGTGCCCGGGTGAACCAGTCAGGGAGTGTCCTTGATACAGCGGGAATCGTAGTCTCATCCCCACCCCCTCAATATTATGAATACTCTCCCTCAATTGCGTTTGATGGTTCCAACTATCTGGTCGTGTGGTCAAGAAAACATCCTCGTGCTTATTGGACTTCGGACGTTTATGGCGCGCGGGTAGATATAGCCGGCAATGTTCTTGACCCTCAAGGCATTGGCATCTGCACCATTGGAGAAAGTCAGTGGGTTGGTTCGGTTGCCTTTGACGGCACCAATTATCTGGTCGTGTGGCAGGACTGTGGAATATATTACCCCGCTAGTGTCTGGGGTGCGCGGGTCAATACATCCGGCACGGTTCTTGATACCACTGGCATTGTCATAAGAAGCGGCTGGCTTGGATATGGCGAGCCACGCTGTCCTTCAGTAGCCTTTGGCGCTACAACCTACCTGGTTTTGTGGGAGGATAGTCGCAATGATTATGACAATAAGGATATTTACGGCACCCGGGTAGGTCAATCTGGGGCTATCCTTGACTCCCTCAACATCAGCATGTCAACTGATATAAATGAACAAAGAAATCCCGCGGTTAGTTTTGATAGCACGAATTATCTGGTAGTATGGGAAGACACACGCAATGATCATTCTGATATATATGGCACCCGCGTGGGTCAATCTGGAAATATTCTTGACCCAACTGGAATCCCTGTCACAACTGATCCAAGCAAACAACGGTTTCCCGCAATTGCCTTCAATGGAAGTCGCTATCTTGCTGCATGGTCTGACAACCGCGGTGGAGATGCAGGGGGCATTCATGGTACGCGAATAGCCCCAAACGGCAATATCCTTGACACAGCAGAGATTGAAATCGACGAGGGGTGGATGTGCGATTGTCCCTCGGTTGCCTCAAGTGGCTTACACTACCTGATTGCATGGCATAAGGTTCCACCTTGGAGCAAGATTGAAGGTGCACGTGTGCATCAAGGCGGTTGGTCAATGGACCCAGGTGGATTTCTAATAGCGGATCCCTACAGCTTGTATCCCTCAGTTGCCTTTGACGGCACCAACTATCTGGTCGTGTTTCGAGGTAGTTACGGTGTTTCATATCGTGATATTTACGGGACCCGGGTGACACAAGCCGGAACTGTGCTTGATCCCGCTGGCTTCGTTATCTCAACCGCCGAAGAAGAGCAAGGGTATCCTTCAGTAGCCTTTGACGGCACAAACTATCTGGTTGTATGGCAGGATGGTCGCAGTGGATCAGATTCTGATATTTACGGTGCCCGGGTGGCTCCGTCCGGAAATGTCCTCGATCCAGACGGAATTCCCATCTCGACAGCGTCAAATGACCAAAGTTATCCAGCAGTTGCATTCGATGGCACAAACTACCTTGTTGTCTGGCAAGATGACCGCAACGGCTCGTGGGATATTTATGGCGCAAAACTAAACACTTCAGGCGTAATGATTGATACCTTCAGCGTGTCTCTTCGACCAGGTGACCAGATTGCACCAACCCTGGCACACGGTGCAGAGGATCAATTTCTTATTACCTATTCTGGATGGACCGGCGAGTATGGCGGCAAGATCTATAACACGACGCGCATTTGGGGGAAATTCTACCCTTCAGTGGGAGTGGAAGAAGACGCCCAATGCTTGACGCCTTACGCTCAACGCCTATTACAGATTTCCCCGAATCCATTCCGGCATAAAACAGATATCAGATTTCAGTGGGTAGATGCTAGTGATTACGAATTGAAAATCTATGATGCTACGGGCAGGTTGGTGAAAGATTTCAGCCCTGTGGCTAACGCTGTACTCCGTACGCAGATTAGTTGGGACGGCACAGACCAAGCTAATCGTAAACTGAGCAGCGGTATCTACTTCCTAAAACTCCAGGCGCGGGATTATAGCGCTACAGAGAAATTACTGCTGATTAGATAAGATAAATTTACACAGCACAAGGGGAGTGACCACACAAATCACTTCCCTCTTTCTGAGGGCACATTTGTGCCAAATCTCCCGTCTTTACATTTTATTCATAAATGTAACGGGACAGGTGTGCCACTTTTTGGCCAATTTATCCCGATTCGTTTGATATTGTTTTTAGATTAATACAGAATCGGGAAACATACGGTAATAGACAGAATTCTACCGCTGCGTCATTATCTATCTTGGCATGAAAGGAAGCGTGTATCTCAGCGGAGTCTCGTGGACTCTACGAAAGTCTACGGACCTTGTTAATTCCTTGCACTCACATGTGCAATAATTCACAGAACCACATGCTTTTCTGTCACCGGTCATCTTATATCTGTCAATAATGTCCGTTGATTTATCCAGCTTACCCGTGTGATGGAAAGGGCATATCCCAAAGAGTGAATCCCCTCTTATAGGGGGAGAGGAAAACCAGGCGGCACGTGCGAGTTGCCCCTTGACAAATCCGATTTTTTCATTATAATATAGCAGACTAGTTTGCAATGAAGACTAGTATGCAAAGAGGAGGATGATCATGGAGCAGCAAATCGACCTGAAACGGCTCGAACGCAAGGTCTGGACTTCTTTCTATGCCGATGGCTTATGGGATATATTCCTGGGTTGCATAATACTGATGTTTGCGCTGGCGCCGTTCCTTAATAGAATGGGCTTGGGAGATTTCTGGAGCTCGGCTGCGTTTGTTCCGTTTTGGGCTGTAATCTTCGCCTTAATTGTGCTGCTAAGGAGATATGTTGTGATTCCCCGGCTCGGGCTGGTAAGTTTTGGACAGACACGCAGAAAGCGGCTGGCAAAGTTCAATATTCTAATTTTTGTCGCATTATCAGTCAGCCTCATTTTGGGTATCACGTCTTTCAAGGGCAGCATGACACAATCATGGGTGCACAATCTTCGCTTCATAGCGGTTGTGCTTATATGCTTTGGGCTTGCCGGCTATTTCTTAGGGGTTATACGGTTGTACATCTACGGGCTGCTTATCGCTTTGTGCATACCGATTGGTGAATGGTTACATTTGAGTGCTGGAATACCTCACCACGGTTTTCCGGTTACTTTTGGTATCACCTCTAGTGTTATTATCTTAACTGGTGTTATTCTCTTTTTGCGTTTGCTGCGTGAGAACCCGCGGATGAAGAATACGTAGTTGTGGTCAATGAAAAAAGGAGATATTTTATGTTAATACAGAAGATACAAATATCGATTGCCTTTATCATCTTGGGGGCGTTTCTGGTGAATTCAGGAGCATCGGTAAATCTGCGAGGATTAGATTCAATTGGCAGGTTGCCAGAGATTAATGTGACAGCTCCCAGATATGAATATCAGGATGAGGCATGGTTAGGTATGATTGAGGGAGTAGTCGTCGAAGCACAGCGTCCTTTAAATACCAGAAGCAAAGATGCGATAGAGGAGAAGTCGGCTTTCGTATACTATGGGGATTCAGTTTATATGTTAGTTACATTTACGCTTTTACTTGTTACATTGTCGGTTTTATATATGTCATACGGTAGGTATCTTGCAGCCAAGGAGGTAAAGAATGGCAGAACAAAGCATTGACCTGAAACAACTTGAACGTAAGGTCTGGACGTCGTTTTTTGAGGACGGCCTTTGGGATATGTACCTGGGGTCGTTACTATTGGTGATGGGAGTCGGTGCATTGTTCTCCGATATCGGGATATCTCACGTTACGACCATGATTATCTATGTATTGTTAGTTGGGGCAGCATTTCTATTCCTTGTTATGGGGAAGCGCTTTATTACAAGACCACGGATTGGCCATGTGAATTTTGGTCCCACAGGGGTAGCAAGAAAGAAGAAAACCAGAGTTGTCTTCGCGGTATCAGTTCTTGTTGGCATGATAGCCTTTGTTATTGCGGTCCTCAGTGCTAAAGATCTTGTATCTCGGTCGATGTCGATGGATTTGTTGATACCAGCCATATGGGTAGGTAATATGATCATCGTGTTCAGCTTGGCTGCGTACTTCCTGCGTTTTAATAGGCTTTATCTGATCGGCGTGATGTTTGCCATATGTGTTCCACTGGATATCGTCTTGACAGCATTAACACATAAAGATCTGACTTTCGTCGCGTTTGGTATACCGGCGATCATTGTCCTGATTATGGGAGGTGTTGTACTAGCCCGCTTTCTACGCAAGTACTCAATCCGGAGTGAAGATGTATCTGGCAGCGAGGTGTAGGATGTCCCGATCCATTAATATCGAGGGAGTCAAACAGAAAGCATCCCGCGCCATGTCTCAGGATGGTTTAGAAAAAATTCTTGCTGGCATTGTACTTATTCTTTTCCCTCTGATATTGATTGATATGATTTTCTTGGCGGTGCTTTTGGCTATGGCCATTCTGAGTCTCATTTTGAAAGGGATATTAAGAAGAAAATTCATTTATAACCGCACAGGTTACGCGAAGTTCTCAATAAATTCTGATAGAAAAGAAGTCCTGTTTACTGGTCTTTATCTTCTAATATTTCTATCACTCTTTTTTGCCGTAAGCATTATAGAACTTAAGACATTCACGCCGCTTATCGTTGTCATCATTCCCACTGGTGCATTATTCACAATTGCCCACTGTCGCACAAAGATTAGAATTGATTATGCTATGTCTTTTTTTGTATTTGTAAGTGGAATCATTGGGCTTATCTTTACATCATCCGGGTACGATCCAAACACGGTTTCAGCTTTTCAATGGGGCGGATTAGGCGCAGTATTCTTGGTTGTCGGTATTGTTCAATTGAGAAGCTTCTTGCACAGATATCCTTTGCCAGATGGAAAGACATGTGATGCAAGTAGCAAATGAGATGTACCCTGCCGCGAAAGGAGCAATCAATGAACCCATCGGTCGACATCGGAAATATAGAACGTAAGACCCGGCATTTGAATTTTCAGGATGGACTAATGGACATTCTCTTGGGGGTGCATCTTTTGCTAACATACTTTGTGATTGAGTACCGTCTTTTGCTCAATATACCCTGGATAGTGATCGGTCCAGTGCTCATTGAAACGGTCAGAAAGCGGACGACATATCCGCGTATCGGTTATGCGCGCATGGCCAGGCGGGGCGCTACAGCGACAAGGATATTATTAGTATGCATTATAGGAATTGCGCTTCTCACTTTGGTAACGGCTCTGATTTTCTTATTACTCGGGTTCTCAGTTCAGGAAAATTGGCAGAATGTCATTAAGATAGCAGCGGTTCTCTTTATCCCTGTCATATTTGGATTGCTTGCACATGAGCACAAAGTATATCGCTGGCTTGTGTACGGAGTGGTTATTGGGCTGGGTGGATTGGTTGTCATGTCGGTGGCGCCGCGCAGCATTGAGTATTATTTCGTTATTCTTGGTGCTGTTATTTCGATAATCGGCTTTAAGATATTCCTCGATTTCTTAAAGAGAAATCCACGGCAGGCTGAGGAGGCTTCGGATGCCGGTTAGCAGGAAAGGGGCGCACGGACTCCAGAAGATTGTTGACATTGACCGGGTTGTCCACGAGCCTGCGCGACTATTGATTCTATCTTACCTTTACGTCGTCGAGAGCGCTGATTTTCTGTTCCTCTTGAGACAGACAAATCTGACCAAAGGTAATCTTTCATCCCATTTGATGAAATTAGAAAAAGCTGGGTATGTGAATATTGACAAGAAGTTCGTTAAGAAAATACCCCGCACACTACTCAGTCTTACTAAAGAGGGGAGAAAGGCATTTCACGAATACAGCCAAAGGATGAAGAAGATATTTAAGGAGCTACCCGGGTAACACCCCTTCGATGACTCCGTATGTTTGACAACTTACGGGGCACGCCGTCATATCTGATGATACGTCTCGATGCGTTCGCCACAGGTAATGGCGGATTTATTCGAATAATAAGTTAGAACCGGAAATTATCTCTCTTAATTCAGCTATCAGCGACCTCGGTATTGCGCTAATTGGCTAGTTAGCTAAATGTGTAATTGTGATTTGCTGGAATATTGGATGCGTTATGAATCCCGCTGTACAATCTCAACGGATTTCATATAGCCTTTTCTGAGTAAGATTTCTTTTACCAAATTTGACATCATGAACATCATCTTGAAGCGCTCAGCAGTTGTGAGTGTGCTTTGGAATTGAAGTTCAAATTCGAGTGCGCTATCTTCGTCATCGTGGTCTTGCTGGTAGATATACGTTTTGCGCTTTTTAGGTATGCACGATTATACACTTAATGAGGGCAAAATCAAGGTCACGGTACAGTGCAACGTCGATTACCCTGTGCATTTGAGATCTTACGGGACAGGCGGCGATGAAAAGATATGATTACCCGACAATGAGATTCCCTCGACTACGCTCGGGACTTTTTCTCGTTGTACTCGAAACCTCCGGACCCTCCGGACAGCGGGACACTGATTCTTGTTGCTAAATCACAGATTGCCCTAAATCAAGAAACCGGGACGCTCAAATTTCTCCTCAAATCAAAATTTGAAGAAATTTGGCGTAGACAGAAAACGTTACAGTGATATTACAACACTTAGATTATTGCGCGGTTTCATATTTCGGTATTTAGCTAATTGGCGTAATACCGAAATACCTCGGTGAGGTATAATTGTTCTCCCGCGGATGCGGAATTCTCGTTTTCTGCAATCAAATCAGAGATTTGAGCAAAAACGGAATCGATAGGCTCGAACCATAAAGTTTACTGAAATTATGGCATCGTGAGTGAATTGGCGGTATGACTTGTATTCATAAAATGACTGTGCGGCGTCTTCTCGGTGAGTATGCCTTTCGACCCGCCTGAGCAGGCGAGGGATTTACCCCGTGGAATAACACATTGCAACAGCTTCGAAAGGAATATTGAAGTCCGGGGCCACATCAATGATGTGATATAGCCTACGGTTGGTGGTATTCCACGGGGTAAACCCGCATCCTACCTTCCCACAAATTGGGGTGGGATTTAGCAGTAGGATGCGGGGATTATTTCACTTTATTTGGATTCCTTCTTGGCTTTGCCGCCGGACTTGTTCTTTCTGCGTTCGAAGATTGTATACAGAACTGGAATGAAGACTAGGGTCAAGAATGTCGAAAGCATCAGTCCGCCGATTACGCTACGTGCCATTGGTGCACGGAGCTCATTACCGGCGCCGATGCCCAATGCCATCGGAACGAGCCCGAAACTCGTCGTAAACGCGGTCATCAATATCGGCCGGAGGCGAACTCTGCCCGCTTCGATAACTGCGTCAATACAGGCCATATTCTGCTGACGGCGCAGCTGATTCGTGTACGTGATATAGACGATCGCGTTGTTCACTACAATACCGCCGAGAAGCAGCACGCCCAACAGGCTCTGCATGTTGATGGTTGTGCCGGTGAAGAACAGCATCCACAAGACACCGATGATTGCCAATGGAATCGTGAACATGATGATGAACGGTTCCCTGAAAGATTCGAATTGTCCGACCATGATCATGTACACGAGAATAATGGCCAGAATGATGACGAAAAATAGATCGCGGAAGGTTTCCACCTGTTGCTCAAACCCACCGCCCATTTCAAGCGTGAAATCAGCTGGTATTTGCGTCGCGCTGATAATTCCTTGCACATCAGCACCGGCGCTTCCCGCGTCCCGGCCTTCAACATCGGCAGTGATCGTTACCAGACGTTTGGTATCTTCGTGTTCAATCTCTACGGGGCCCACGGCGATTGTGTCTTTGACGAAATTCTGGATTGGTACATCGCCAACGGGAGTGGTGATCGTCATCGCTGTTATTTTCTTCAACTCATCTCGATACTCTTCGTCGAGCATGATTCTGATGTTGTATTCGTCACCTTCTTTGCGATACTGACTGGCAATGATGCCTTCGACGCGTGAACGAAGCACGTTTCCGATATCATACGGCGTTAAACCAAAGTTCGCTGCTTTCCGCCGATCGATAATTAGACGAAGCTCAGGTTTACCTTCGCTTAGACTGGATTCAAGGTCGACGAGTCCCTTGACACCCTGCATTTTTTCCACGAGCTCTTCAGAGATTTCGCGGGCTTTCTCACGGTCGTAACCGATGATCTTTACCTCGATCGCCGAACCACCACCAAACATTTCAAATTCGTTTCCGCCGAATGTTACCTTGAGTCCTGGAATGATGTTCATCACTTTTGGTCGCAGGTCTTCCTGAATCTTTTTCACCGACCGGCTTCTTTCCTCGCGATTGACCAATTCGAGCCATAGTTGCGCTGCATGTGGACCCGAGGTGGCCGCGAAAAGGCTGGTAAAGCCACCCTCACCGGCGCCGATTGAAGTAGAGAGTATTTCTATCTCAGGAACTTCCTCGACGATTATTTGTTCCAGTTTCTTCACTACCGAATCAGTCACCCAGAGATTGGTGCCGACCGGCATTTCGGCATTAACAATAATCTCGCCCTGGTCGATGTCAGGGCTCAATTCAGTGCCGATGAAGGGGATGAGAATGAGACTTGCGAAAAACACAGCGACGGTTCCGATAATGACCGTTTTCCTGTGACCCAGTGCCCAGCGAATGAGCCGGGTGTATGTTCCCTCAACTCTTTCATAAAAAGCACCCAGGTTCTTGCTGAAACCCCTTCGGTCATCGCGTCGCTTAACTGCCCCGAAACGCACGGTTAGCATAGGGATAATAGTTAGTGCTACAACGAGAGATGAGATAAGGGCGAAGGTCACGGTTAGGGCGAGTGGTCTGAAAAATATCGAGGCGAAGCCGCTAACCAGAAGGAGGGGCAAGAAGACGGCAACGGTGGTCAGTGTCGAGGCAGTGATTGCTGGTCCCACTTCTGCTGTACCTTGGCAGGCAGCCTGCACTGGCTCTATGCCTTGTTCCTTCTTTCTGAATATTGATTCAAATACGACAATCGCGGAATCGAGCACCATACCGATCGCAACAGTGAGACCGCCGAGCGAAATGATGTTGAGACTCATGTTAAAGAAATACATGAAGAAAAGTGCAAAGAAGACGGCGACTGGTATCGCGACGGCCATGTATATGGTGGACCGGAAGCTACCCAGGAACAGAAAGAGGACGATGACTGCAAGAATCGCCCCCATGATTAGGGTTTGAGCAGTACTGCGTACGGAGCGTATGATGAAGTCGGCTTGGTTGAATATTACGTCTATTTGTACACCTGGGGGGAGGTCTTTCCTTATTTCTTCAAGTTCGGTAGCTACGCTATTTCCAACATTTGCCGCGTTGGCATCTGTCCGTTTCTGCGCCATGCCCCATATCGATGGAACTCCATTCGTTCGTGAGATCGACGTTTGTTCGGATGCCTGGAATTTGACGTCAGCAACTTGAGAAAGGTATATCGGGACTCCATTACTGCTACCAACAACAGTATTGCGTATTTCGTCGAGGTCCTCATATTGTCCAATGGTTCGAAGAATGTAGGTTTTCGTGCCGGTGACTATGTTGCCCAGAGGATAATTTACGTTCTGCGCCTGTAAAGCACCGATGATTTGGTCGGGTGTAAGACCTGTACCCTTCAGTCTTAAGGGGTTCAGGATTATTTGTATTTCGCGGAACGTGCCACTCAATGCATATGATGCAGCAACACCACCGACACGTTGGATTCTGTCAGCAACGTCATCGGCAATTTCATCAAGTTCCAGCGGATCGATATCACCACCTATCGTGTACATCACGACCGGTTGCTGCGATATGTCAAACTTGAAAATCATCGGATAGTCTGCATCATCCGGTAAGTAGGGGATCAAGATTCCGAGGCGGTCACGGACGTCATTAGATGCTGCATCGAGGTCTGTTCCCCAATCGAACTGCAATATGATGGTCGAGATGTTTTCCGATGTGGTTGAGGTTATCTTTTCCAGGTTGTTTACTGTACCTAAGGTTTGCTCAAGAGGATCGGTTATGTTCGTCTCGATTTCCTCGGGGCCAGCCCCGGAATAACCCGTTAGAACGATCATCATAGGAAAGGAAACGTCGGGGTAAAGTGCAACAGGCAAGTTCGTAACCGAGATGAAACCAAAGAGGATTATACCCAGGAACACCATGGCGACCGAAAGCGGTCTTCTGATTGAAACTTCAGTTATCTTCATTACTCACCCCTGGCTATGGGATTGACTTTTTCACCGCCAGCAAGTCTTTGTTGACCAACTACGATCACTTTCTCTCCATCCGTTAAGCCTTCGAGTATTTCTACGTAAGCGTCACCAATTAATCCCACCTCTACATCACGACGTTTCGCAGTGCTATCTGTGACCACGAATAGATAGCTGTCCAGCAAGGCGTCTTTTGGAATACGAAGTGCACCACTCTTTTCGCCGAGATTTACTTGTACTCGCGCCGTCATTCCAGGTTGTAATAATTTCTTAGGGTTTGAAGTAACTGCCTTGACCGCTGCCGTACGTGTCATCGCATCGATTACCGGGCTGATTTCCGAAACACGTGCTGTGAAATTCTCGCCGATTCCGTCAACGACAATATTCACCTTTTGATTCATCTGTACACATCCGACATTGACCTCGGCGACGTGGAATTCGATTTTCACACGATAATAGTCAACGATTAGCGCAACAGGAGCTTGAGGTGAGACCATGGATCCGACGTCAACCATTAATTCACCAACGTAACCACTGATCGGGGATTTTATGAAACCTTCTTCATATTCGAAACCGACCGTTTCGTTACGCGTTGCCATTATGTTGGCATCTTTCTTCACATACGCGCCTTCCTTGACCAGCAGGCGCATGACGCGACCCATCGCTTCCGGAAACACCTGAGCCGTCTTGTCTGCGACAATCGTTCCCAACACCTCACAAGTACTTACTACATCTCCTTTGGTCGCAGTTACTATCTCGACGGGGATAACTTGTGTAACTTCTTCTTTCTGTCCTTTACGCTGACTTGCGCCCACGCGTAACATGATTGCAGCGGTCAGAACCACAATGACAATTATGATAATCAACCACTTGCGCATTTATTCCTCCTTACCAATTGCCTTATAAATTTCGGCCAATGATGTGTTGTAATTCTTGACCTCCTGAAGATAGTTCACCTGTGCTTGCATCATGGCAAGCTGGGCATCCAGGACCTCAAGATTTGTTGCTAACCCGTTCTTGTATCTCGTTGCAATGATTTCTACTGACTTCTCGGCTTGTTCGACATTGTCCTCGGCAGCGCCAATTGCTTCTTTCGCCGCCAGGAAGCTTAAATAAGCTTGCTTAACCTCGACCACAATAGCTCTTTCCAAATTCTCGAGGGCCAGACGTGCTTCCTTGATCATAAGAGAAGCTTCTCGGCTTTTGTGTAGATTACCGAAGCCGCTGAAAATCGGCCACTCGAAGCCCAGATTAAAGGTCATGGTTGAGCCCCACTCGTCACCGGTGAAGCTGAAGGGCTTTCTACGCTCGTATGACGCTCCGCCAACGAGGCTCGGCAGATTCGCACGGCGCGCAATAGCTTGATTCAGTTGGGCAATTCTTTCTGCCTTCTTCAGATTCTTGATTTCAGCGCGATTCTGAAGGGCGCTGGTAGTTAGTTGGTCGAGGGAGAACTCCTCTTCGACCGCTCTCAGTTCACCGGATAATACGTACTCTGTCTGCAAGTCCATCCCCAACAGTAGTCTGAAACCTTCGCGCGCTAGGTTGAGCGTATTTTCTGTGTTGATGACTGTTGGTTTTAGATTTTCCGCTTGCACCCGGGCACGTAGCAGATCAAATTGAGAGACCAGTCCTGCCTTGTATCGGGTCTCGACGACAGCCGTGTACCGCTGGAGTTGCGCGAGGTTCTCCCGTGCTTGATTGAGATATTCTTCGAGCACCAACAATGTGTAGAAAGCGTCAGCCACCGAATAACGTACTTCCTGTCGCTTCCTCAATAGATTCAATTCGGCGATGTCGCTGGCGAGATCTGATATCTTATAAGCGTTGTACAATTTTCCCCAGGCAAAGATAACCTGCTGCAGTGATAGTTGTACATTGTAGTTTTCATGGGCGCCAAATGGTATGGGGATGCTATCAAACTCAATTACCGCCACATCAGTGACGTAGGCGTAGTAACCATTCGCAGAAATGCTGGGGTAGAAGGCTGAGATTGTCTGGCCAACTTGTTCCTCTGATTTTTGAAGTTCGATCGATAATTGCTCGATCTCAGGGTTGTTCTGCAAAGCATAGTCGATTGCCTCGTCCACGGTAAAATATAGTGTGTCGCCCGCTGATATACTGAGAACTAAGGCCATGATTAATGCCATCGTTACCTCCTAAATTGATGAGACTTCCAAAGGTTTAGTAATACTGTAAGCATCAAGGTTAGCTAGGGGATAATGAACTTCACACCAACGCCATTTTCCCATATCTTATCATCCTTATCATAGAAACCATATTTATAAATCTCCGCACTAGCCATATAATTGTAACGCATCACGTATTCAATGCCCAGGTATTTGACGGGTCTGACTTGAAGGGTGAAACCGCCAACAAAACCAATATCCCATTCCTCAGCTTTTTCACCGTTGGGCAGCTCAATTACCTCGCTATCATATAGCCCACGCCAGTAGTAGATGCCCAAACCAGTCTCTACAGATACCCGGAGCCACGGCACCTTGAGAAATGGCAAGATGTTGAAACTGGTGCAAAGACTCAGTGGAGTATTTCAAGCCGATATTTGGTATAACATTATCCACACCTATCTCGCCACCAATATTCCATTTCCCTTTCGCCTCTAAAGTATCTTGAAACAGAAGGTATGAAGAATAGTTGAGGCCAAGTGAGAATTCAACGTTTTCACTAGCCTGAAACAGAGAAGCGATGATGAGTATCCCAGATAGTAACATGCTGACTACCTCCTTTTGTTTAAACCTTCAAAAAAGAGCTTAAGTACAGTGTCTGTCTGAAAGGATGCTTCTGATACATATAAATTGCTTAGAAAAATCGCTCGTATCATACTGAGAAAATAAAATGCTGTAATTCTAGGGTCGACTTTGCGAAACTGCTTGTTCGCAACGCCGTCTTCTATGATGTCGCTGATCAGGTCAATCATTTCCTGAATCTTGGGTTCGATTATTGAGTGGATATTTTTGAGTGTTTTGCCTTTCAAATTGATGTTCTCAAATGTGAATAACATATAACTGGTTTTCAAATGCCTGATATAGTTGATGACGCTGATAGCGATTTCCTGCATCTTTTCCCTTGGTGTGATGCTCTTGGCATTGATTCCAGCAAGAGTGTCGAGAGCACGAGTGAAATGCTCATCAATGGTCGCAACATAAAGGTCCTGTTTGTCCTTGAAGTAGAGGTAAACAGTACCCTTGGCCAGACCCGTGGCCTGGGCAATATCATCGACCGTGGTTCTGAAATAGCCCTTTCTGGCAAAAATCTTGAGGGCATTTTTAATGATTTTATCTCTTGTCTTTGTTTCCTTTTTTCTCATATTATCGATAACCATTCATTAGACCACAATTATGGAGGGGTGGTTTATAATGACTGACTAGTCAGTCATTATACGTAGAAACAACGAGCTGTCAAGTATATTTGAAGCCACGCTGAACGCTTTATTCACAAGAAGCATATCAGAAGATCAGGCTACCAGCAAGCAGGATGTCAATATACCAGGATATCAGACTGGAAAAAGACGATTTATGCCCTCACGACGCTCGACACAATGGCATATTGACATAATGACTATAACGTATCATGGTAATCTGATGTCTACTGCCTGATGTTCTGATAGTCTGATAACCTGCTTACTGATTTTATGATATCCTGGTGAGCTTTGCAGAGGGCGAGCCTAAGGGCTCCCCTCGTCCCCGAACCGCTGGGAAACTTGGGACACTGAATTTCGCAGTCCCCCGCTCCATCACTGCGAGCCCCGCGCAGCGGGGCGTGGCAACTTATGTAGTGAAATCCCGCACTTTCTATCGAAAATGCGGGATGCTGAATTTTAATGTCGCACCAAAAGACAGGTGCGAGTAAAATTCGCATTGACTCGCCGAACTGGCGCTCGGGATGCTCATTTTCACAACCAAATCTGAGATTTGGGTGAAAATGGCATTGACTTTTTGGGGTTTTTCGATAAAATATTGAGTAAGGAGGAAAAATGGTGGAAGGCATGGAAAAGCAGCTCCAGCCGGGTGAAGTTCTATTTAATGAAGGCGATCGAGGCGAAATCATGTATCTGATCCGCGAAGGAAAAATCAAGATCACCAAGGGAAAAGGCGATGAGGAAAAGACTCTGGCAGTATTGAAGGAAGGCGACTTTTTCGGCGAGATGGCAATTATCGATGGTTCACCACGCTCAGCAGGAGCAGTTGCTGTAACACCTGTTTCGCTTTTGGTTATTGATAAAGAGTCATTCAAAGAAAAACTTCGTGCGAATCCGCTCATCGAATATGTTCTGGAAACTCTTACCCGTAGACTGAGAACAGCAGATGAACAGATAAGATTGCTCACAATAAAAAGCGAGGAGCGGAGAGTTCTTGCACATATCATAACCAAGGCCAAGGAGGTTGGGAAAGAAACTGAGGGGGGCATTGAAGTTTCACCGTTTTCATTTGAATATCTCGCTAATATAACCGGCATTAGCGAGGTCAAAGTGAAAGATTATGTGAACAAGCTTGTTCAGGTTAATCTTGTTACACTGAATGAAAATAGTCTAGTAATAAGAGGCATTACCGATTTGGACGACTATCTCAGATACATTGCGTTGAAAGAGAAGTTTGAAAAGATATAACACAATTTAGCCCTTAACCACATAACATGGCTATACAGACCGAAGAAAGAAGAGCAAAAGAATTGAGACTTGAAGAATTGCGGAGAATGCTTGCGTCGGCAGAGGTGTTGAAAGACCCCAAGAATTACGCAAACTTGTCCCGCGAATACAAGAAGCTTGAGCAAATTGTACAGAAGTATGAGGAGTATGATAAGATATTGAGAGAGATTGATGGTGTCGACGAAGTGCTTGCCAGCGATGATCAAGAGCTGAGGACTGTTGCAGAACATGAACGTGAGGTCCTGGAAGGGAGGCTCGAGAGAATCAAGAATGAAATTGAAGATATGTCCAATCCGAACTACGAGGAGTTTCAGAAAAACTGCATCGTAGAAATAAGAGCTGGCGCAGGCGGCGATGAGGCTTCACTTTTCGGTGCCGATTTGTTCAGAATGTACCAGAAATTTGTTGAGAACCATGGTTTTAAATCTGAACTACTTTCTTCGCATCCGAGTGAGATCGGTGGTTTCAAGGAAGTAATCTTTCTTGTATCGGGGGAAAATGCTTACCGGCTCTTGCGATTTGAGAAAGGCGTGCACCGAGTACAACGCATACCCAAGACAGAAGCCGGAGGCAGGATTCATACTTCAACCGCGACCGTTGCTGTGCTTCCAGAGATTGAAGAAACCCAGCTTGCCATTGACCCAAACGACCTACGTGTTGATACTTTCCGGGCAGGCGGCCATGGTGGGCAGAACGTCAACAAGGTTTCGTCGGCAGTGCGGCTGACTCACTTGCCGACTGGCATGGTTGTGGTTTGTCAGGACGAGCGTTCCCAACATAAAAATCGGGAAAAGGCCATGAAAATCCTGAGGGCCCGGTTAGCAGAGGCTGAGCGCCAGAGGAGGGATGCTGAGATACACCAGCAGCGTCAGCAGCAGGTAGGAACTGGTGACCGGAGTGAAAAGATCCGGACCTATAATTTTCCTCAAAATCGTATCACGGATCACCGGATTGGACTAACATTGTACAATCTGGAAAATGTTTTGGATGGTGACTTAGATGATGTCATTGCAAAACTTGAGCAGCACGAGAGAACTGATCAGGGCAGCAAGTAAGGAATTGGGCATCGGTCGCAGCGAGGCCGAGCTCGTTATCGCAACCCTTATGAACCGGCCGCGTTTGGAGATCTATTTGAAAGATACGGTCAATGAGGAGGATGGATTCATACTTTGGTCGCGAATACAACAGCTGAAGAATGGTATTCCGATCGAATATGTAACTAAACGGGTACAGTTCCGCGATTACACGTTGAGTGTGCAGCCGGGTGTTTTCATTCCAAGAATAGAGACAGAGAGTTTCGTTGAGCTCTTGCCGAAAATTTTACCGCGAAGTCCTGAAAGAGTGCTGGAAATCGGAACTGGTTGTGGGGCAATCAGCATTGCTCTTGCTCAACTCTACCCCGATGCCGACATCATAGCCACCGACATATCTGAACCGGCTATTGCTAATGCTGTTCAGAATATAAAATCGTTTGATTTCGAATCTCGGATCCATCTGTTGCGCTGTGATATGTTAGAAGGGATTACGGGAAAATTCGATCTCATCGTCTCGAATCCGCCCTACGTGCCGCGTAGTCGTATGAAGCTTTTACCTAAAAGTGTTAGAGAATTTGAGCCGCTTAAGGCTATCGATGGTGGCGAACACGGTGTTCAGTTTATCGAGAAGCTGGTAAAGAAGGGAATGGATTATCTGACCGGCGCTGGCGTTATGGCACTGGAGATTGATGAGGATTCGGTGAAGAAACTAAAGACATTTATGGCTGATCGTCATATTGGATCTTTTGTGTTCAAAAGAGATTTGTTCAATAAATATCGGTTTCTATTCATTGGAGTTGGTAATGAAAAAAGCTAAAATCATCGTTAATACAAAGAAACCCCAAGCCGAGCGGAATCTGGAACTCGCAGAGCAGACGTTACGCGAAAAGGGATTTGCGATTTCGAATGCGCCCGATTTTGTCGTCGCGCTGGGTGGCGATGGTACATTGCTGTCTGTCGCGAACTCATACGGGAAGAAGGGTATACCTATTCTCGGCGTGAACATCGGTGGACTTGGTTTTCTGACGAATGTGACTTTTGACGAATTAGCGGGGACTCTGGATGAAATAGTCGAGAAAAAGTTCAAGATTGAGAAACGCATGGTGCTGACGGCAGCATTCGACCGTAAGAAGTTCTATGCTTTGAATGATTTTACCATTAGCACACGGATACCGGGGCGCGTCGTAGAATTCTCGGCGGTGGTCAACAACGAATATGTTTGTAGATTTATTGCCGACGGAATCATCGTTGCTACTCCGACAGGCTCTACCGCCTATTCACTTGCGACGGGTGGTCCAATTCTGTTGCCCGATACGGAAGCGATAATAGTAACGCCGATTGCACCACATACGCTGTCGGTGCGTCCAATTGTGTTACCGCCGACGAGTAAGATTGAAATTCAGATCGGCAAGAAAGGAAGTGCGGTATTAGTCGCCGATGGACAGAGGTGTAAATTGATAAGAAAGAAACATGCTATTACGTTCTCCAAGGCAGACTATCAGGTAAAGCTGATTAAGCCGTTGCATACCACGTTCTTCACAACGCTCAGGGAAAAGATGCAATGGGGTGGGAGAGAGGATGCTTAAGCTTTTGAGGGTGAAGAATTTTGCCCTCATGGAAGACGTCACACTCGAATTAGAAGATGGTCTTACTGTAGTCACTGGCGAGACCGGGGCCGGGAAATCGATGATTGTCAGTGCCATCGCCTCGCTCTGTGGTGCAAAGATGGATGATGACGCAATTCGTACCGGTAAGACATCTGCCGAAATAACTGGCGTATTTGATGTTAAACCTTCAATCAGGAAGCGCCTCACGGAATCGGGAATCGATTTGGAAAGCGAAATGATTGTCCGGAGGAATATTGAAAGAGGCAAACGCCAGAACTCCTATATCAATGACCGAATCGTGAGTCTCAATTTCCTGCGTGAGATTGCCCAGGATATGGTCGATCTTATTGGGCAGTACGAGAATCAGTCGCTATTCGAAAAGAAGAATCATCTATCGCTGTTGGATGCATATGGCGGGTTAGATGAAATGAAAATAGCTTATCAGAATGGTTACAACGAATACAGAAATCTGCAAAGCAAATTGAAGATGCTACTGGAGCAAATGGAAGCCAGGGATGAGAGGATCGATTACCTGCAATTTCAAATCGAAGAGATTGAGAAGGAAAACCTACAGCCCGAAGAGGAAGAAAAGATGCTTTCTGAGAAGAACTTGCTCGTCACCAGCGAGAAGCGGTCGTTGCTAGCCGACGAATTGGTAAACGGGCTGTACGAAGAAGACGGTTCGGTGATTGAGAAGTTGTCGAGTATCAAGAAGGCTTTTGATGAACTGGCGGCATTGGATGCGCAACTGGCTGAGAGTAACGATAGGATGGATGAAATAGTCTCGACCGTGGATGACATGTATCGCGCAATGAGTAGTTACAAGGATAAGATCGAATTTTCCCAGGAGCGGCTGGATTTTGTTTTGGGTAGATTGGAGACAATAAATAAGATGAAGAAAAAATACGGAAAATCAGTCCAGGAAATAAATGGCTACTTGAAGAGGATGAAAGATGAACTGACAATGATTGAGACTCGAGACGAGGAGATCGAAAAAACAAAGGACAAAATTGTTGAAACAGAAAAAAATGTTATGGATCAGGCTGGCGAATTATCATCACAGAGACATAAAGCTGCTGTTGACCTGAGGAGAAAAATACTTAAGCTATTACATCAATTGGGTATGCAAAGGGCGGATTTTGAAATTAGGTTCAGTGAAACTGACATTGGTGCCACGGGCAAGGATGATGTTGAATTCTATATTTCTACAAATCCAGGTGAGGTGTTGAAGCCCTTACGAAAGGTTGCGTCGGGCGGAGAAATATCACGAATAACTCTATGTCTGAAGACAATACTGTCTGACGTTGATAAAATCCCGACGGTAATATTCGATGAGGTGGATATTGGTATCGGCGGGAGAATTGCCGAATCAGTTGGTGACCTGTTATCGAGAGTGAGCAATAGTCATCAGATTATTTGCATTACACATCTACCACAGATTCCGGTTTCCGCAGATAATCACCTGCTTGTTAAAAAAGAAATAAGGGGAGAGGAAACCTTCACACAGGTTATGAAATTAGACGAACACAAACGAAAATTGGAAATTGCGCGCATGCTGGGTGGCAGAAAGATTACTTCCAAAACCGTAGAGCACGCCAAGGAAATGATGCAAAAGAGAAAAGCTAAATGATCATAGTCCTATGAAAGAACATCGCATGACAGTATCAAATATCATTACGATTTCGCGTCTCGCACTCTTGCCCTTTATTGTCCACTTTTTGCTCACCGACCAGCGTGTTATCGCGTTTGCCATAATGCTGATATCCCTATTATCCGACGGTTTGGACGGATATTTGGCGAGAAGGTTGCATCAAGAATCGAGACTCGGCAAGTTTCTTGATCCGCTATGCGATAAGATTTTTCTGGCCGTTATTCTCATCACTCTTTTGTATATAAGAATAGTACCTTTATGGGTAGTCGTTCTAATCGTATCGCGCGATTTTCTCATATTGCTCGGTAGTTACGTTCTTTTAAAAAACAAATCTATTGTCCAAGTGTCGAATGTATTCGGTAAAATTACAGGGTTTATTTTTGGAGCAATGATTCTTGCGTTCACGATTAATTTAACATTGATCGGAACTATTTTGATGTATACGAGTATTGTAGTTATGACAGTAGCATTCATAACTTATTCAAGGAACTATTTAAGAATAATGAAAGGAGTAGAATGAAACCAATATTCTTTACCAAAATGGAAGGAACAGGCAACAATTTTCTGATAATAGACAATCGTAATGGCTACCTCACGGTGAATGTCCTGGATCAAACGATTAGTGATTTTGCGAAAAATATCGCCAATTTCCAATTGGGTGCAGGCTCGGATGGCGTGATACTGCTAGAACAATCTGCTGAATATCCATTTGAAATGCGCTACTTCAATCGTGATGGAAGTGAAGCGGTAGCATGCCTGAATGGTGCCCGATGTGTTGCTAGTTACGCCTACCGGCTTGGTCTCGTAAAGGATAAAGGCAAGTTCGCCTCGGCCTCAGGTCCTATTGGATTCTATTACAAGAACGGTGATGTCAGTATTGAGGTTGCGCCGCCGGTGGATGTGAGATTGAACTTCAGTTTCACGGTAAACCGTAAGAAATATAATGCCAACTTCTTGCGTATCGGTGTTCCGCATTGCATAATCTTCGTCGATGATTATCGAAAAGTTGATGTGAAAGCACTTGGCCAGGCTATTCGCAATCATAAGACATTCAAACCCGAGGGTACAAATGTGGACTTTGTAAAGGTCGAGAAGGATGGTATTCAAGCGAGAACCTATGAGCGCGGTGTAGAAGATGAAACCCTGTCGTGCGGCAGCGGCGCTCTGGCCTCGGCTTACATAGCGACAAAGCTCTTCATGGCACAGTCTCCCGTGACCTGTAAGACCAGGGGCGGCGATTTGGTTGTTACAATCAAGGACAAGTTGTACTTAGAGGGTCCGGCTAGCTACATTTATGATGGGGTATATTATGTAGAATAACTACTCTACTTTAGAATTACTTCAGCCGCACAAAAATACCTGCCGTCATATAGAAAACATAACCTTTTATAGATTCCAATTCTTGGCTGGTGAGTAATAGTGAAAAAGGTGGTTTGACAAGCACACTGCATTCCGCCCGAATAATATGTTTCTCCGTTAAGGAATATTCATAACCGGCAAGAGCACCAAGGGCGGCGGGAGAGTTACGAGCGCCGAGTCAGTAAATATGTTTTGATCGGCCTTCGTTGTGTAACAACATGCTAAACTGATAGAAGGTGAGTTTGTTTAGATCGCCTCCGGCAGCCCACTCGCCACCGGCTACTCCAGCGGCGACACTGAAGGGCGAGAGGTTCAATCGCAGTGTGAAATGGGTGTTGTTGTATTGAAGCCCAAGATAGGGCTTAAAGAGAAACACAAAACCGTCTGCTCCGGAAACGAGCCACGTTGTAGGGAAAGAGACTAATTCAATACCGCCGATGCCGCCTATCGCTCCCTGTGCATAATAGGCGTTATGAAAGAAACTGAAGCTAGTGGTCGGATACGTCTTGATGTAAACCGTATCCTCGTGCTCATCGACGCTCCACAGATTCAGAGCGGGTGCTGCTTCTATTTCATGTACTTCGCCGATTCGATTGTAGGGAGCGGTCATTTCATTTTGCGCATGCGGGGAGTACACTATGGGTGCGCAACTTCCGGCTAAGATAGATAATAGTAGCAAGTAGCTGCCGAGCGGATATCTTCTGGAGTTCTTCACGTCTCCTCCTCCATTGTACGGCAAACGTCAAGCAACAATACGTTAGGCTTTTAGATTTACGTATTGAAAACTTGTTTAATCTTGTCTAACGCCCACTCCAGTTCTTCCTTTTTGATGATCAACGGCGGTGCGAAACGAACGACCATATCATGCGTTTCCTTGGCAAGAATGCCCAGATCCATGAGTTTCTCGCAATATGGTCTTGCCTTTTCGGTCAACTCGATACCGATCAGCAATCCCTTCCCTCTTACTTCCTTGAATTTTGGGTTTTGGATTTTCCGCAATTCGTCCGTGAACCAGTTGCCCAGTTCGTATGCACGTTGGGCAAGTTTTTCTTCGATAATAACGTCGAGTGCGGCAATCCCGATGGCTGATGCAAGAGGGTTGCCTCCAAATGTAGAACCGTGGTCACCCGGTTTTATGACTTCCATAATACTGTTGTCACAGGCAATTGCTGAGACCGGATAGAACCCACCGCTCAGAGCTTTGCCTATAACCAGGATATCAGGTCTTGCGTTCTCATATTCATATGCGAACAGTCTACCGGTCCTCCCCAATCCAGTCTGTATTTCATCATCGATGAGCAGTACGTTATTCTTTCTGCATATCTCTTGGCATTTCCTCAAATAACCATCCGCGGGAACGTTGACACCACCTTCCCCCTGGATGGGTTCGATCAAGAATCCAACAGTACTTTCACTAATCGCATTGTCGAGTGCCGATAGGTCATCGTAGGGGATCATCTTGAAGCCAGGCGCAAAAGGTCCAAAGCCGTCGCGGTACTGTACTTCTGATGAGAAGCCGACGATGGTCGTGGTACGCCCATGGAAGTTGTTTTCACAGATGATTATTTCGGCACAGTCATCCTTCACTTTTTTCTTGTAATATCCCCACTTTCGCGCGACCTTTATTGCCGTCTCTACGGCTTCGGCGCCGGAGTTCATGGGCAAGGCTTTTTCATAACCGGCTAGCGTACAGATTTTTTCAAGGAAGTCGCCCATCTTGTCATTGTGAAAAGCCCTGGAGGTGAGACTCAGTTCGTCGGCTTGTTTCTTCAAGGCACCCGCGATTCTTGGATGACAGTGTCCTTGATTAAGCGCTGAATAGCCACTGAGCATATCGAGATATTTTTTGCCCTCGACGTCCCATACCCAGATGCCTCGACCACGGGTGAGGACTACAGGTAAGGGGTGATAATTGTTTGCACTAAATTTTTCGGTGAATTCAATATAGTCTTTATTTGATTTCATGTAACCTCCGTGTCGGTTGATATTATATCCAGAATAACCGAATTTTCAAGAGTATGGTGTTCTGTGTTCTCCCACTATTAAAAGCGTCCAATCCTGCTGTCGCATCCAAAGATTAGTGTAAGATTGACATTGACAGGCCATTTTTTTACAATATAATGTGGCAGTGTTTTTGATGCTAATTCTACTGGCTGAAGCCGATTCGACAGACGTTGATACTCTGAAAACATACGAAGTTCCGGAAATTGTCAGTTTTTACGATGGAGTGTACATAATCGGAGAAACGGTCCCAGCGTATTATGAACAGTCCATTACCGATATGCTTAGTCGCTTCCCGATTGCGCGATATTCGTGCGGTGAGGGAATCAGCACGGTAGCGACCAGGGGGCGGAAGCCGTCGTACACGTACGTGTATTTGAACGGGCGTCGACAACTTACCGATCCAACTGGTTACTTCAACCTTGCTCAACTACCGCTTCACTTTTTTGACCGACTATCGTATGGGCACAGTCTCACGGGGGCCGGGTTGAGTTGTTACAATTTCGAGTCTAAGTTGAACCGATACGACAAACCATATTCTTATGCCCGCTTCATGTTTGGTAGTTTTCAGAGCAATATTTACGAAATGGACTTGACCAGAGCTATCACCGATGAGTTGGGGCTTTATTTGAGCGGCTCCTACTACAAGACTGGTGGTTATCGGGAGAATGCAGATGGTCAGCAATTGTCATTATATTCACATATTTATTACAATCGGTTCTTGCCTCTGCGGTTAGATATTTTCTATTACGAGAACGATTACGGTTTCCCGGGCTCCACGCTGACAGCAGTTCAAGGTCGTCATGAAGACGAGTTTCTTGATATCAACGGCATGTTCGCTCAGGGGAATTCGACCGTGAACATATTCTATAATGTGAAAAATATGTACTACATCGATAGCCTTAATGATAGATCCGTCGTAAGTGAGATCAAACGGTTGGGATGCGATGTTGAGTATCATCATGACCTGCTCGGTGCTACGTTAGATTATGGTGTGGCTGGTTATTTCACCTCCGTTGATGGAGATGTGACGTCATACAAAGACTATCCGCTTGATCTGTGGGTTAGATTGAATAAATCTATCCATCGCTTTGCATTGCTGGCGTCGGGTTATGTTGGGATCGCCGGTGACCATGAAACTTTCTATTTCCCGAGACTGGAAGTTGGCTATGATATCGTAGAGCCCGTAAGAATCTATGGTGCGCTATCCAAAGACGCACGAGTGCCTTCGGATCTAGAATCAAATGCTGTGTTCGATACACTCAATCCCTATGCTTGCATCGGCGGGAACAGTGACCTTGTTCCGGAGTATTGCTGGGCAGAGGAAATTGGTGTGCGTAGTAGTTTTTTCTCGGTTGCTTTTTACAGATTTGAATTTGATGATTTCATTACGGTCGCCATGGAGAGCACGAATCAGTATGTATATGTGAATCTTGATTCCTGGCGCATCAATGGATGTGAAGGATATTTCAATATTCCGTTGTTTTTACATCATCCAGATACCAGTGTTACAACCAAGATCGTGATCGGTGGTAATGGCAATTTTCTACTGAGTGGTGATTCGATAATCTACACACCACAATATCACGGAGGTGCTCGTTTGTCTATCATAAGAGAAACCAGCCGGTTCAGTTTTGGCATTACGGTCCGTGGTGAGTTGTATGGGAGGCAGTTAGATAAATCAGGTGAGGAGGTTTCAGGATTTAGCGTCGTCTCGCTCGCAGGATTAGTCAAATTCATGAGCCTTTCTTGTATTGCGCGGCTAGATAATGTATTTGACAAGAAATATGCTTATGTGCCTCATTATCCGATGGCGTCGAGGAACTTTGATTTTTCGATCAAGTGGGAGTTTTGGGACTGAATGTTGATCTTGAGAGTTGATGATCGTTTGATACACGGCCAGGTTATTGCCGGTTGGGTCAGGCCTTTGGGTATTCATTGCATTGTTCTGGCGTCGGATAGAATAAGTCGCGATGAATGGACTTGCAGCGCTTACCGTCTCGCAATTCCCGACGGGATTGAGTTCTCTTGTTATACACTTAACGAATGCGTCAAACATATACCCGCGGAGAATAAGCAGAGGATAATGATCCTCGTTGAATCAGTAAGTGAGGCTTCTGAATTGATCAAGAAGGGGTTACTTGTCCCGGAGATTAACGTAGGCGGGTTAGGTTATCGTGAAGGAACAAGAGAGGTTGCCCCTTACATATATCTTTCGACATCGGATATCAAATCGGTCGTTCATTTACACAGTCTTGGGATTAAGATCACTGGCAAACAGCTGCCGAACTCGGTGGCGGTGGATGTGGTCAAGAAATTGGCAGGAATAAAGTGATAATAGGTCTTAGGGGAGAGGTGGAACAACATATCACGCCATGAATGCGATAATCTTGAGTTTGTTGGGTGCGGCGATAATTCTGGACAAGTACGCATTAGGGGAATTTGGTATTTCACAGCCGATTATCACCGGTACCATCATCGGGGCAATCTTTGGAGATGTCTGGTTCGGTATTTTCCTGGGTGCGATGGTTCAGCTAGTGTTCTTGGGTGGCTTGCCCATCGGCCGTGATATTCCGCCTGATGGCCAATCAGCTGGCATCATCACGGTCGGTAGTTATTTTTTGTTAAGGAATTTCAACTCGTTTGGACACTCGCTGTTCTTAGCTGTGGTGCTCGGTTTGGTTGGCAGTATCATCGGTGGTATTTTGGAGATTTACGTCCGTAAATTCAATGAAAAACTGTATCATCGCTTCGTACATCACGAGGAGTGTCTGTATATATGCCACACGATGGGTCTGTTGACCGCGTTCATCAGGGGACTGTGTCTTTTCCTACCGTTGTTTGTTTTTTCTCAATTGATCGGGGTGCCGGACGTATTCCCCCAGATAACAAAAGAAACCCTGATGATTATCGGTATCAGTATAGGATTGGCGAATAGCTTTTATCTTTTTGTGAAGATAAAAACGGTGGTCTATTTGCTCATTGGAGGTATATGCGGCTTAGCTTTGGTCGTCTTCTAAAGATATTCTGGCATAGTTTGTTCATTCAAACCTCGTGGTCGTTCCCGTCCATGCAAAGCATGGGGTTTCTTTCTGACCTCGTCGCCGGTGTGGGTGAAGATAAAAAATCAGAAATATTGAAGACCCAGAGGGGATTATTCAATACTCATCCCTACATGGTTTCTTACATTGTGGGCGCAACTGTCAGAGCATACGATGAAGGACGAGCCTCGGCTGAGGAGATAGGGAAATTTCTTGCCGTTGCGCAAACCAGTTTTGCGTCCGCGGGCGATTTGCTTTTCTGGCGTACCCTTCGTCCTGCTTTACTCTTATTGGCAGTCATTTTAGGTATACACTTTGGCATTGTCGGGCCGATTACCTTCCTTGTCATCTACAATATTTTTCATCTGTTCCATCGTATCAAGGGAATCAACGATGGTTATAACTTGGGCTGGGATGTTATTTATCTTCTGAAAGATAGACGGTTCAAGATGGTGAGAGAGATCTTTGAAGCGGCTGGTGCAGTACTCAGTGGACTATTGTTTTCACTGGCCGCGTTTGGCGTTAGCTACCTTTTGGTGATTCCGCTGACGGCACTATTTATGATAATGCTCGTAAGAAGGTATTCCGCAGTTTTGATCATAATATCGGTTTTGCTTTTGGTCTTGATAATCGGGATGGTTTAGAGTATGATTAGAGAGAAAATAACGATACTCAACGAAAACGGTTTGCATGCTTTGCCAGCATCTCGTTTTGTGAGACTCGCCGAGAAGTTCAAGAGCGATGTTACGATAGCGAAAGATGATGTGGAAGTCAGCGGCAAGAGCATCATGGGTATCCTGACTCTTGCTTGTGAAAAAGGCAGCAAGGTTGTACTGACCACTAGTGGTGACGATGAAGAAAAGGCTATGAACGCTTTAAGGAAAATATTGGAAGGACAGGACTAATGGCAAAGGAGAGAATACTAAAAGGGATTGCAGTGTCAAAGGGTATTTCTCAGGGCACTGTTTTCGTATATGAAACAAAGGAAATCAAGGTTGTGCAGACACCAGTTCCCTCGATGTATCTAAAAGGGGAAATCGAACGGTTCCTGGATGCGTTGGAAAAAACCAAACAGGAATTGACAAATATAAAGGAACGTATCAACAAAGAAATAGGTGCCGATTTCGCACAATTTCTTGATGCTCAGATTTTGATGCTCAGAGACCGTGAAATAATCGAAACAGTGAAGAAAAGAATCAAGTCCGAGGAGATGAATGCCGAGTATGTCTATCATCGAGTTCTCGACGAATATGCTAGGAAACTTGGGGCCAGCAAGGATCAGTATCTAAGAGAACGTGTCGCCGATATCTGGGATGTTGGTACGAGGGTATTGAGGAACCTCTTGGATATGACTCACGCCTCCGTGATTGACGTGCCGAAGGGTTCGGTTCTCGTCGCTCACGATATATCACCTTCGGTAGCCGCCTTGATAAATCCTGATAATGTTTTGGGAATTGCGATTGAAGTAGGCGGTCGGACTTCCCATACCGCAATCACGGCGCGAGCCTTGGAAATACCGGCGGTTGTCGGTGTGGAAGGTTTGCTTGCAAGAATAGAAAACGGCGAGAGGGTGATTCTTGACGGTAACCGTGGTATTCTCATCAAGAACCCGACGCCCGGCCGAAATCAGTTTTATAAGGGTGAAATACGAAAAGAAGTCGAGTATCAGAAGATGCTTTCGCCTTTTTGTGAATTGCCGGCAAAAACGCGTGATGGACGTCAGCTCGATATATCGGCAAATATCGAGTTTTTTGTCGAATATACGCATGCTAAGAAATACGGGGCCATGGGCATCGGATTGTTTCGTACCGAATTTCTCTATCTGACACGTCGAGGTAATCCATCTGAAGAAGAGCAATTCCGTGTGTACAATGAGTTGGCGAAGAAGATGGAACCGGATCCAGTAATCATCAGGACTTACGATCTCGGCGGCGATAAGATATTTTCTGATTATCACGAGGCGAATCCGTTTCTCGGTTGGCGGGCAATGCGGGTCAGCCTTGACGATTTGGATTTTTTCAAAATACAGTTACGGGCCATTCTGCGGGCGTCGGTGAACAGAAACATAAGGATTATGTACCCTATGATCTCGACGTTTGAGGAAATCAAGAAGGCCAAGATAATCTTCAATGAAGTGAAGAAAGAATTGAAAAAAGAGAAGGTCGACTTTGATGATCACATACAGGTGGGTATCATGGTGGAAACTCCGTCCGCGGCGCTAATGAGTTCGCATTTCGCCGCACATGTCGATTTCTTCAGTATCGGGTCTAATGATCTAACTCAATATGTTTTGGCTGTGGATCGCGGCAACGAGCGCGTTAGCCATTTGTTTGACCATTTCCACCCTGCGGTATTGCGGTTGATCAAACAAGTAATTGACGCCGGTCACAAAGCACACATATGGGTGGGCTTGTGTGGTGAGCTCGCAGCCGATCCCTTGGCTATTCCGCTCCTCATAGGATTCGGCATCGATGAGTTGTCGATGAGCCCGGTTGCGATACCAAAGGCGAAGATGGTCTTACGGGCACTCACGGTGCAGGAATGCGAAGAGATTGCTGCGAAAGCACTGAAGTTTCGCGGGGCAGTTGAGGTTAAGAAGTTCTTGCGGCGAGCGATTCGAAAAAAATTCCCAGGTATTGAAGGGATAAAATGATGCGTGAGATAATTTATTCACTACCTGACCAAATAGTAGAGGCAGTCAGTTCCGTACCGGATTTTTCTTTCAGCAAGCGGTACGAAAGAGTATTAATCTGTGGCATGGGCGGTTCCGGTATCAGTGGCGAAATACTCTCGGCAGCGTATCCTGGGATTCAGATTGTGTCCAACAAAGACTATGATATTCCTGCATTTGTCGACAAGAATACACTAGCCATTCTGGTGAGCTATTCGGGTAATACGGAAGAAACCTTGAGCAACTATCGACAGTTATCCAAGCGCAAAATCGACACGGTGGTTATATCATCGGATGGTAAACTTTACGCGAAGAAATCACGATATAAGATCCACGTGCCTCAAGGACTACCGCCGCGTGGCGCCTTGGGATACCTTTTCGCACCTTTACCCATCGTCTTGTATCATGCACACTTGTTGGGAGATGATCCAAGGAAGGGACTCGTTGACCTATCCACTTTCTTGTGTCAACAAAGGGACGGTATTGAAAAGAAGGCAAGAAGACTGGCAAAGAAGTTAGTCGGTAAGCTGCTGATTCTGTACGCTGATTCTTCAACTTTTGTACCTGTTGCGAATCGCTGGCGGTGTCAGCTGAATGAAAATGCGGAGGTCCTTGTTCACTGTAATGTTATACCCGAGATGAATCACAACGAGATTGTGGGTCTTGGCAGACCGAAGAAATTCAACGCCGATATCATGCTGCTGTTCCTCAATGATCCAGGGGCGCATCCTAGGAACAAACTTCGGCGCCGGTTGCTGAAGATGTTGGTCAAGAATGAATTGCGTTGCATGATGGACATCGATTCGCAGGGCAGAAACAAGATGCAGCGCGTCTTCTGGGCAATAATGTTGGGTGACTTTGTCAGCTACTATTTGGCACTAGCGACCGGCGTTAACCCGATGCGAGTAGATAGGATTGAAAGCTTGAAAAGAGAACTTTCGAAGATGAAGTGATAAACACCTCCCACAATAGACTCATGTAGCAACACTATTATCGTCTACATTCGATTCAAACCTTGACAACAGCAATATAAATGGTAGAATGGTTCGTCGATGTATGGATGCAGAATATCTCTCAAGCAAATTAGTTGATTTCGTCTGCTACCTCGAGAAGGAGAAGAACTACTCTAAGCACACAATAAGAGCTTACCGTAAGGATATCGAGGTATTCCTCGATTTTTTACATGACAAAGAGATTTCACAAGTAGATGGTAACGTTGTATCGTACTATATTGCGTTTCTTCTCAAGTATGGTCTCGATACATCAACGGTGGCAAGAAAACTCTCCAGCCTGAAGTCGTTTTTCAAAACACTGAAGAAGATTGGATTGATATCTGATAATCCAGCAGATGTGATCAAAACGCCCAAGAAGAAAAAGCACCTTCCCGGGTTTCTCACATATGAACAGATTGAGGAAAGTTTGAAAATTAAAGACCCAAGAGATTGCGCGATCATGGAACTACTGTATTCCTGTGGATTGCGCGCGAGCGAGCTCACCGGTTTAGATGTCAGCGATATTGATTTTCACAAAGAAGAGGTCAGGGTCATGGGTAAAGGTGGGAAAGAGAGGATTCTTCCTCTCGGCAGAAGAGCCGGGGAGGCGATTCTCAGATACCTTCGTTCACGTAAGTCACGGCAGGGAGATCAGAGGACACTTACTGCTCTTTTTCTCAATTATCGTGGCGGCCGCCTTACCTCCAGATCTTTGCAGCGTATTGTACGCAAGCATTTGATTAGTGTTGCCCGGGCTTCGGGTACCAATCCCCATATTCTCAGACATAGTTTTGCTACGCATTTGCTTGAGCGAGGAGCGGATTTGAGAGCAGTACAGGAGCTCTTAGGACATTCTTCCCTCTCTACGGTACAGATATATACGCATCTCACAACCAAGCGTTTAAAGGAAATTTACAAAAAAGCACATCCCAGAGCGGAGGAGTAATCATGCAAAGACTCTTTGCTATTTCGTTAGTTGTTTTAGTCATTTTCCCCTTCTTGTCGTGCAGGAAGCACGATGCGTTAAGTAACATACGGCGCGGTGATTTCAGTATTGTTTGCAAGGATACTTACCGTGGTCAGTTGAGATTCTTGGGGGAGGGCAAGGAGCATAAGGGGTTCGTCGATGCTCTGCGCAGGGAAATAGAGAGGAATTCTAATGTGCTGGATTTAATAAGTGAGAGATTCTACACAATCCCCTATAATGCATATCGGTTTAAATTCGCTGCTCTCGATGAGAGAAAGAATCTTATGGTGCTACGATACTTCGCCAGAATCATTGAACACCCGGTGTATGCCGGATATCAGATACAGTTCCTATTCGATCTTGAGTCACAAAAACTCCTGATGGTGTATACTTCCGAGGTTCCTCTTGAGTGACCTATTGATAATTCTCATTGCATTAATCACTCATCCGGTAACCGAAAAGACAGAAGACATCGACAGGTTTCACGAAATCACGGTCGCTACGGATCCGAGCTATGATAACTGTTATCGGGCTGGAATATCTCGGCTTGCAAGAGGTGATTTGGAGGGGAGCATTACGCTATTCGAGCGGGTGAAACAAGTAATCCCTACGGCACATTTTTATCTCGGTGTTGCCCACTACCGGTTGGACGATTTTGGACGGGCGGTTCACCACTTTGAATCATTCTACCAGATAAGGAGTGATGTTTGGCAGTCGTGTTACTACCTAAGCTTGATTTATCTGAGGCAAAACAATATTGGTGATGCATTGGATTTTTTACAATACGTACCAGATATCGACGGTAAACAGAGATTGGCCAATTTCGTTTCAGGTTACGAAAAATTGGATGAAGCACAGCGGAGGTATGCCGAAACGCAATATGAGGAAGCGATTGAGTTGTATCAGCAGGTAGATGGGTTTTTTGGCTATCGAGAAATGGGGCTTGCTCTGGCTTATGCAAAATTGGGAGAGCATGAGAAAAGCCTCGCCCTGTTGGATACGATCATAAGTCATAGTCCTGACGATACACTAATGCTTTGGGGGTTATTCGAGGCGAGTAAAGAACTTATCCTCTTGAAAAACCAGCACAAAGCAAAGCAATATTTACGAGAATATCTATCACTCGTTCCCGACGACAACGCAAGATTTCTAATGGGTAAGTTATTGAGTGACGAGGCAAAATTCGATTCGGCAAGGATCTACTTAAGGGATCTACCCGATTCAGTGGATGAATTCCTCTTCTTTAAGGGGAGGACAGAGTATTTTCTGGGTCTATGGGCGAAATCAGAGGTGTGCTTGTTGCGGCACCGGGAGTTGTTTCCTAAGTCATCATATGCGGATCGAGCGTTGTATATTCTGGCTTCGATCAACTACAAGCGTAAAGAATATCATAACGCCCTTGATTTCTGGCGACAACTCGTAGATTTTTTCCCGAAATCATCATATGTAGCATCGGCTCTGCAGGGAATTGGAAATTCCTATTTCAACATGGGTGAATATAGCAACGCTCTGAGTGTCTATTATAGTGTAGCTCAGTTTTATCCTTCCCCGGAAATCTCGGATGAAGTCGCTTTGCGAATATACGAGACAAAATATCACTTGAAAGAATATCCGTCGCTGGTTGATGCTCTGAGGAGATATGTTAGGGAAAACCCAGATTCAAGGTTGATTTCCAAGACAAGTTTGAGAATTGCTAAGATTCTCTATGACATGAACAGATATTACCAGAGTATGAGTGAGCTGGATAGAATTATCGAGGATAGACCGAGCACGACGATAATGGTCGAGGCATTAATTCTCAGAGTCCAGGTCAGTCAGGCCATCAACAGCAGGCATGAGGTGTTGAATTCCTTGCGATCATTGTTGATGAATGAAGAAACAGGTGAGTATCGCCTTTATGCTGCTAATGAACTTGGGGCACTATGGTTTGAAGAATTGAGGTATGATTCAGCATTGTACTACTACAATCTTCTTTTAGACTCGAATAGGTATCGTGAAAATGCGATAATTAAAATCGCGAGTATCTACGCTGATTTGGAGCAGAACAAGGAATCAGTGGCAATGGTTGAACGGCTGATATTCGAATATCCAAAATCCACCTATCTGGCCGACGCGTATCTACTAAAGTCTAGAGCTTTGAGGAGTCAAGGCGACTATAACACGGCAACAAGCATTCTTCTAGACTTGGTTGAGAAGGTCAGCGACAGAGCAGATGTCTATATGGAGATCGGCGATTTGTATTTTGAGACGGAAGAATTCTTGTCGGCTAGGGAGAATTACCTGAAAGCCTGTGAGGTGTTCAAACAAAATAGAGAAGATGCAGCATTAGCCTTGATACTCGCCGGTGATGCATCCGTGGCGATTGGAGACAGCCCCAGCGGCAGAGAATACTATTTACAGGCAAATTTGATTGCCGAGTCTCATGTTTTGAAAAATAGAGCAATGCAGAAATTGTCAGCACTTACAGAAGAGTGAATTAAGACATTCAAAAGCTAGTGTTGTGTCTAGTGATTGAATACCCGACAGATTATTACTATCTCAATATATGTGATATCTTTTTCAACTCTTCCTTTAACTCTCGCAGAAATTTGTTTCTGTTCTTTAAAGGAAGAGACAACTGCTCAGGCCCCTCAATTATCTGTATGATTCTCTTTTTCCCACCGGCGATTGTGTAACCCTGTTCGTACAGTATGTTCTTGATCATACGCACGATGTCGATATCTTTCTTTGTGTAGTATCGACGTCCGACTCTATTTCGCTTAGGTCGCAGTATTGAAAATTCCTTTTCCCAATAACGTAATATGTAAGGTTTTAATTCCAACATGTCAGCCACTTCTTTTATTGAAAAGAATTCCTTTTCAACCATGTTCCCTCCCTAACAAACGTGTTGGTTATTCATACCTTAATGGTCTGCTCATTAAGTTGCGAATTGCTTTTATTGGTGTTTCTCCTTCATAGATGATGTCGTACACTGCGTTGCATATAGGCATTTCGATTCTGTGGCGATCGGCTAATATCTTGACTGCCTTGGCCGTGGGTGCACCCTCGGCAACCATGACCATTTCCCGACTGGCTTGTTCTAGATTCGTACCGGCACCTATTTTCTTTCCCAGTTTGTGATTTCTTGATTCCTCGCTGAACGAAGTTGTTACCAGGTCGCCAAAACCCGATAGTCCCCGAAAAGTTCTTGCCTGGGCTCCCAGCTTGACGCCCAATCGCTGCATTTCAACAATTCCCCTGGTAATGAGGGCGCCCTTGGCATTATTCCCGAAACCGAGGCCATCGCTGATACCACAACCAATGGCGATGACGTTCTTGATTGCTGCCCCCAGCTCGACACCCATGATATCGTCGCCCTGATACACTCGAAAGGTTTCAGTCGAGAGTTGATGTTGTAGTTCTTTAGTGCCGGTTTGATCCTGACCAACGAGGACAACCGCGGTTGGTTCATTCCTGATGATCTCGTTGGCAATGCAAGGACCGGACAGCACAAATACTCGATTCTCTGCATCGCGCAATTCACCGATGATCTCGGATGGGCGGCGTAGTGTTTTGATTTCTATGCCCTTGGTTAGACTTAGGTAGTACTTGCTGCTTAACTTCTTCTTTTTCAGCGTTTCGATGACACCACTCAACACTTGTGAAGGAACAGCGAAGACTAGCAGATCGACATCACATAGAGTGTTTTCGATATTCCAGTCGATTTGAATTTCAGCCGGTAGCTCGTGGCCAATCAGGAATGGTTCATTGTTCCTCGTATCCTTTACACATTGGGCACGCTCTTGATCGTATTCCCAGATTTTCACCTGGTGGCCGTTACGGTGCTGCATAATCCCAAATACTGACCCCCAATTGCCACACCCCAGGATGCCTATTTTCATCTGGGTCTCCAGAGAATTGTCTTTGGTTCCTTGTTATTGAGCAATCTTGTTATATTTGAACGGTGTGAAAATATGACGATGACCGCAATTATGATGAAAAGTATTCTATCACCAGGAACCCCCTCTTGTAGGATGATCGCGAGTAAGGGTAACGCCACTGCAAAACATATGGAAGCAAGCGACACAAGATAAGTTGATAGGTAGACAAGAATCCAAATTCCAAGAGCAAGAGCGAAGGATTTTATCATGAGCGCGACGGCAACACCGATCGCCGTGGCAACGCCCTTGCCACCACGAAACCTGAAGATGGGATTGAAGATGTGCCCCAGTATTGCACCGGCACCAGCAAATGTGCCAATACCGTAAAGGGAGTTGGTGAGTAGTACTGGAATTAGTCCTTTTAGAGCATCGAGCAGAAAGCCGCCGGCGAAGAATGGAAAACCTAGAGCGCGACCGAGGTTAGTTGCACCGATGTTACCGCTGCCAACTTTTCTTAGGTCGACCCCGCGTATTAAACCAAGCATGTAAGAAAAAGGGATCATTCCAAAAACAAAGCCAATTATGAAAGAAATAATATGCGCCATTTGTCCTTCACCTGGTAACGTACCTTCGCAATATGCGTGTCTTGATGAGAATCGGTATACCAGAAAATCCAAAATAGTTTCTAATCGAGTTACGCAAATACTTCATATAGCTTTCTTTGACAGATATAGAAAGGGTTGCCCTGAAAACAGGTGGTCGGTGCCCTATTTGTTTCAGGTCGATGATTTCGCCATTAGGCGGAGATTTCAGTGATTTGGCCATATCGCTTAGCACGCGCTTATCTACCATTTTAGCACTTTCTCGATAAATTTCTATAACTTTCTGCATTATCCTTTCGATATTAATGTATGTCTTTGCTGATATTGGAATGATCGGAACGAAGTCAAGAAAACGCAAGGATTGCAGGGTCGAATTCACAATTCTCTGTCTTTCCTTCTGTTCGATCAAGTCAATTTTGTTGGGAGCTACGATCAGGCCCTTTGCCTTTGACAAAACAAGTGACGCGATACGTTGATCTTGTTCTACGATGCCGGTTGTTGTGTCAAAAATGAGAATAACAATATCACATCTGTCTATCGTCCTAATCGCCCTCATTACTGAATAGAATTCGATGGGTTTCTTGATGCGCGATCGCTTCCTCATACCGGCCGTATCGATCACTTCTATTGATTTTCCGCTGTATTTGAATCTTGCGTTTACTAAATCTCTTGTTGTACCTGGCCGTGCGTCGACAATCGCTCTCTCTTCCTTAATGATTGCATTTAAGAGAGTAGATTTACCTGAATTTGGACGACCAAGGATGAGCAGTTTGATAAAAGCTGAATCCTTGGTCGCTTTTGCAACCGGTAGTGTTTCTAAGGTGGCGTCCAAGACGTCACCAAACCCAATACCTGATTCGGCCGACACTTGAAATACTTTTTCATGACCAAGTTTGTGGAACTCTGGAGCATTGAGTGCTGCACTTTTGTTGTCGATTTTGTTTACCAGCAAGAAAATTTTCTTGTTTGTTTTTCGAAGTTCCCTGCTGATTGCCTCATCGGTAGGTTTAAGCCCTGTGCGTCCATCCACAACGAAAAAGATGAGGTCCGCTTCCTGCAGCGCAGTTTCTATCTGTCTCTTGATGCTCTGTGCCAGGGGAAATTCCTCGTCGGGGAAGAAACCACCTGTATCAATGAGACCAAAGGACCTACCACACCATTGGACCTCGTTGTAAACGCGATCGCGTGTGACGCCGGGTTCTTTGTAGACGATACTCAGTTTCATGCCAGTTAGACGATTGAATATGGTAGATTTACCTACGTTCTTGCGTCCCACAATTGCTACCGTAGGCATCGTATTAACTCCTTTACAGTCTTTGGTGCGATCAATACGTGTTTGTCCGTGACTCTCACATTATCAAGGAATTGTCTGGCGTCATTCACGCAATTCGGCGGTAGAATAATACGGTCGTATTTGTTGCTCCATTGTTTGATCGTTCGATTTATGTCCTGGCCACTGATTAGTCCGGAAACAGTTACTGTCTTGCCGAAGAACTCATTTGCTACAGCCTTGATGTCAACAGAAACATTCGGCTCGAGGCGCCTCTTAAGAATCTGCAGGAAAGGATAAGCTAAATAGCCAGTTAGAATAAGAAATCTGCCTTTCGAGCTTTTGACTTTGCCGATCACATTGATCTCGTCGAGAAGTGAGCGAACCATACCGATGCCGTTTTCGTATTGCGGAAAATCATCGTAGTATTCCTTGGGTGGTATCGGATTTCCTGTTTTGATATATAATTCGTCGGCGAGGTACACGAATCCCCGGTTGTGCCTTTTCCGAAAACGCTCATGGAAGCGTCGGCCAGTATCGATCACTGACTGCGCAAGTCTTTTCGATACAGAAGGTATTGCTTCAACGTATTTCGTTTTGCCAACTGGCACGATTCCGATTGAATCAACGGCCGGATACAGTCTGCCAAGATCTTTTATTGTCGTGACGAGATGTCGTCCGCTATTCACACCGGGGATTACGACAATCTGACAATGCATTTTGATATCATTGTCGGCTAGTGCCCGTAAGGTTTGAAGAATCAATCCTGCTTTTTCATTCTTGAAGAGCTTAACACGTAGTCTGGAATTCGTGGTGTGTACCGAGATATATAGCGGGGAGAGTCTTAATCTCCCGATCCTGGATATGTCTTGTTTGTCGAGATTAGTCAGACTCAGGAAATTACCGAAAAGAAAAGACAACCGGTAATCATCATCACGGAAGTAGAGTTCCTTTCTCAAATTTCTGGGTAGACCATTGATGAAGCAGAAATCGCAGCCGTTTGTGCACTGACGATAGCGCGGTGATTCAAGGGTGACTGCAATTCTCGCGCGTGGTTTAAAGACAACTCGCTTTGACGAACCATTCAGCTCGACTACGAGTTGTCGGGTTTTCGAATCGTCGTTGTAGAATTCAAATTCGAGCAAGTCATCGATCTTCTGATTATTTATTGCGCTGAGCTTGGCACCTACGGGTATTCTCTTATCCTTGCTGGCAATTACTCGAACCATGCGATATTATAAACCAAATGATTGTGAATTCAAGTATCTCTTTAACATTACACACGGTATTTATTGACAAGGCACGTTTAATATGTATGATATTTCTTGGTTTATGCACTGCATTGCCGGGGTGGTGGAATTGGCAGACACATACGTTTGAGGGGCGTAGGCCTTCGGGCATGGGGGTTCAAATCCCCCCTCCGGCATCCCTCTAAGGACAGCAAACTCCTAAAGGCCTGAATTATCATTCAAATCCGAATATCTAAATCCGACTTTCGAAACGAATTCAAATACCAAAGCACTAAACTGGCTTGTTTAGAACATCTGAATTTCGGTAATTTTGATTTGTTTCGAATTTAGTGCTTCGAATTTAGGATTTTATGGGTGGAGTAGGAGCGGAGAGCGAGGGATTCGAACCCCCATGGGATTGCTCCCGGCGGATTTCAAGTCCGCTGCCTTACCAGTTAGGACTAGCTCTCCACTTGCTTTATTATATTGATTTTCGTCTACGTGTCAACGCAATCTCCTTGACGATGCTGCTAAGCTAAGTATAATGAGTGAGTTTGGTATTTGTGATTTGGCGTTTGAGATTTTTCTGAGCTCCACTCGAAATGGGGGATCGTTCAATGGTAGGACGGTTGACTCTGGATCAACTAATCGGGGTTCGACTCCCTGTCCCCCAGATTTAGGAAATAGGAAACAGGAGGGACAACAGGAGACACTAATAACTAAGAAGGTTACAAAGGAATGAGGAATAAGATTGTTGATTATAAAGACTCGAAGGTGTGGCAGAAGGCCCTTGAGGTTATTTGTGATGTAATCGAATTGGTCGATATGCTGCCCACGGGTCCTGCCAGCACGATAATTGGCAGTCAGATACTAGGGTCTTCAACCTCAGTTTGTGCTAATATTGCTGAGGGGCACAGCAGCGGAACTGCGAGGGAATATCATCGGATATTAAGAATTGCTTGCCGTGAGTCTAAAGAAACGGATAACTGGCTGCAGGTGATTAAACGAAGTAAGAAGTTTGCCAAACCGGAAATAGTCATTCGTGCACAAGAGATCGAAGTGAAGAATGTTGAAGTGATGAAGATGCTGAGTACTCTGAAAAAGAGACTCAAAGAATACTTCACTTAATGCTTCTAATGCTTATTTCCTGTACCCTGTATTCTAATTGTGGAGAGGTGGCCGAGCGGTCGAAGGCACCCGCTTGCTAAGCGGTTTCTCGTCGAAAGACGGGACGGGAGTTCGAATCTCCCCCTCTCCGTTCCGCCCTCGGCGGAGATGATGACAGTGATGAAAACATACGATTGCAGCGATATCGTTGAATGATTACGGCGATATATTAGCTGGCGCGTGCCTTGGCGCCAAGAGTATGTGTATGAGGTAGAAAATGAAGAGTGAAATAAGAGTTAGGATAGCACCGAGTCCCACAGGATTTTTCCACGTTGGTAGTGCACGTACCGCGCTGTACAACTGGCTTTTCGCGCGCCATAACAAGGGAAAGTTCATTCTCCGGGTCGAAGATACTGATTTAGCGCGTTCCTCCGAGGGAATGATTCAGGTAATTCTGGATGGCCTGAAATGGCTCGGCATTGATTGGGATGAGGGTCCTTTCTATCAATCAAAGAGAATAGATTTGTATCAGAAGTACGTTCAGAAATTGTTAAATGATGGTCGGGCGTACTACTGCTACTGCAATCCTGAGGACTTGGCGCGAGAAAAGAAGGCAGCATATGAGCGTAAGCAGGATTGGCGGTACGATCGACGATGTCTGAACATTTCGCCGCAGGAACGCGCCAAGAGGGAAAGGCTGAAGACACCAAAGGTTGTCCGCTTTCTAGTTCCTGATACGCCTGTCTCTTACCATGATTTGATACATAAAGAAATTGTACGTGAAGCAAAAGATGTCGAGGATTTGGTTATTTTACGTTCCAATGGTATCCCGACCTATAATCTGGCGTGTGTGGTCGATGATTTTGAGATGGGGATAAGCCATGTGATCCGCGCGGTTGATCACATCACGAACACGCCGAAACAGCTTCTGCTGTTCAGGGCTTTAGAACTACCCGTGCCAGAGTATGCGCATCTTCCCCTTATTCTTGGCGAAGACAAAAGTAAGTTGTCAAAGCGTCACGGCGCACTATCACTGATGACTTATAAGGAGCAAGGATATCTTCCTGAGGCAATGCTGAATTACCTTTCATTGCTTGGTTGGTCACCGGGGGATGATCGGGAAGTCATGAGTACGCGGGAGATCATGGAAACCTTTGATCTGAGCCGGATAAACCCGTCGAATGCCGTTTTCGATGAACAGAAACTCGAGTGGATGAATGGACAATATATATACGCAATGTCAGATGAAGAATTACTCGAACAGCTTAGTCCTTTTCTGGTGACGTTTGGCCTCATACATGAGACGGATATTGCCGCAAAAAAAGACTGGATCCTGAAGGTTTGTGGACTTGTCAAACTGAGGCTAAAGACATTAGCTGATGTCAACGAAGTGGCTAGGTATTTATTTGTAGATGATTTCGAATATGATAAGGAAGGATTGCAAAAGCATTTTAATGCAGACACCATAAAAGTTCTACAAGAGTTTTTGTCTAAATTCGAAGATACTGAAGAATATAATGCTCAGTCGATAGAAAATTGCGTGAGGACCTATGCCGAAGCCAAAAGACTAAAAGCACGCGTAATCATCCATCCGCTGCGTTTGTTTGTGACCGGCAAACAGGGCGGACCGGGTCTATTTGAGATTATGGAGTTAGTGGGCAAGGACAAATGTGTGAAAAGAATAAGAAGAAAGATAAATGAATTCAAGGAGCAGCATGAAAGATAAACGAAAAAGCAAAGAGACAATCGACCAACCGGTGGTTGCATTCTTGAGTTTTCCGGCGTTCCTGACCATTGTTTCTTCATCGGTTGAGGTTTTTCGTAAAGAAACGATTGGTTATCTAGTGGGCGTTAAAGGTGAAAATAAATTCATGGTTGAGTATGCGATACCATATCAAACCGCGGAGAGTGGTTACGTCCACGCGACAGTCGACACCGATAGGGTGGGTAGGATTAATGAAATTCTGAGTAAGGTGTCTCAGGGACAGGGGCTCGAATTTGTTGGTGATTTTCATTCACATACGGTGTTCGGTAAAAGCCCAGCAACAGTTGTGCCGTCAAATACGGATCTCATGTCCACAATTCCTGGTGAGTTGAATATAATATGTGCAGTCAACATGAAAAAACGAGCTGTACGCTGGTATGAAAGCAAACGTGGAATATTGACCGGCACTATTGGCGAGTATCGTATTGAAATCGGCGGTTACTATGTCGAGCAGGCAGGAGTCGGACGGCAGTACGAGCGTGTAGACATTAAGTGTCCGGCAGTGACGGGTATCGTGGAAAAGAAAGAGTAGTATGTCGATAATTGGCGTTGGTATCGATCTCGTGGATGTTAGAAGAATTAAGGATGCGGTGAGAAAAAGAAAGAATTTCTTGGAGCGCATCTATACCCAAGAAGAGATAAAGACAAATCCACGAGGCGAATTTCGCTTTCATGAGTTGGCGGGTAGGTTTGCAGTGAAAGAAGCATTCTTCAAGGCCATAAAGAGCGGCTGGCGGCGAGGCGTTACCTTTAGCGATGTGATTGTGTTAAACGAACCGTCGGGGGCACCTTACATAAAGCTGACGGGCAAGGCAAAAGAAATCGCCGAATCTTTGGGTGTTGGCAATGTTTTCGTCAGCATAAGTCATACTGATGATTTGGCCACGGGTCTAGTCATTATCACCAAGTGACAGAACAGGAGGGTGCATGAAGGATATTGTTTTTTTGTTTGACGGGCAGGGTGCTTTTCGACCAGGAATAGGTAAGGATCTCTGTAACAAGTATCCCAAAGCCAGAAAGATCGTTTACATGAGTGGCGAAATATTGGGGTATGACTTGACTGAATATTTGTGGGGTAACAAAGCAGGCGGTACGGTTGATCAGACTAGTATTGCCCAGCCAGCAATAAGTACAGTTTCTCTCGCTTATGCGGAAGTACTGAGTGAACTCGGTGTCACGGCGACCGTTTCCTTTGGTCATAGCCTGGGTGAGGTAACCGCTATGGTTTACTGTGGGGTCGTGTCGTTCAGTGACGGTATCAAGATGATTCAAAAACGCGGTGAGGTTATGGAAGCGGGCGGTGGGCAAGGAACCATGATGGCGGTTCTGAATATCGAGCGGCCTCAGCTGGAAAAAATATGTGAGGAAGTTACAGAGGATACTTCCGACTCAGTGGTTGTTGCAAATATCAATGCACCCGATCAAATCGTCGTTTCAGGATCGAAAGAAAACGTCAAGCGAGTGGCACAATTCGTTGCCGAAAAAAAGGGACGTGGCATTCCCCTTCAGATAGGTGGTGCATGGCACAGCCCGTATCTTAAAAACGCCGCAGATGATTTCGCCAAATTCCTGGACGGCATTGAATTCAAGAAACCTAAGAGGCGATTCTATTCCGTTGTAGAACAAGCGATGTTGGAAAGTCCTGCGGCAATCAAAGATTCGCTAAAGAATCAGATGTTGTCGCAAGTCAATTGGGTTAAAGCAATGGAAAATGTGAGAGACAAGGGCTATTCGACATTTCTGGAAATTGGACCAAGCAAGATACTGAAAAACTTAGCAGCGAAGATAGACCCAGCGGTAAGGGTAGATTCGACCGCACTGTATACCGATCTAGATAAACTCATCGAGGTGTTGTGATTTCTAGGAGGCGTGAATTCAAAAAGATGAATAAGGCAGGCAGAATCAAGAAAATACCCATCAAAGATGTTGATTCATTCATCGATATTGTCGCGAACGCCTATCCTGGGTTTAAGATCGTCAGTCCCGAAGAAAAGAGGAAGACGCGAAGGCGTTTTAGGAAGTTGCTGCGAGATCAAACAATATGTCATTATGGGCTATACCGGGATGGAAAGCTCCTAGGAGGCATGCGGACCTACGATTTTACGATGAATCTCTTCTCCTTAAGAATACTTGTCGGTGGTGTTGGCCTGGTTGCGGTTGATCTGCTGCATAAGAAGGAAAAAGTGTGTAAAGATTTAATATCCGCCTTTATCGCACTGCACAAGAAGAAGACGCCGCTGGTGGCCTTATATCCTTTCAGGCCAGATTTCTACCGAAAGATGGGTTTCGGTTACGGGACAAAGCTTAACGAATACCGGATAAGACCCAGCGATTTGCCACGCGGCAATTCGAAGCAGCACGTCCGCTTCCTCCTCAAGCGAGACCGAAAAGCATTTAAAGAATGCTGTCATCGTTACTTCCTGATGCACCATGGCATGTTTGATATAAAGGAACACGAATTGGATTACTTCTTCTTACATCCCGAGGCAAAGACCGTAGTATACAAGAAGAATAAAAGAGTTTCAGGATATCTTTGCTTCGTTTTCAAGAAGGCAAAAGATGAAAACTTTCTGCGCAACAATATAGAAATCAAAGAATTAATTTATGAAAACCGTGATGTATTAATGGAACTGCTTACATTTATGTATACCCAACTGGATCAGATAGACCGGATTATTTGGCCGACCCAAGATGAGAATGTCCACTTCTTGCCCCTTGATCCACGTGATGGCTCAGAAAACCTCATCCCGATCCTAGCCCACCAAACTAATACTCAAGGGGTCGGTATAATGTATAGGGTAATTGATGTCAGAGGCATGTTCAAATTGCTTAAGAACCACATATTTGGTCATCAAAATTGCCGGTTGAGACTCAACGTAAAGGATAGTTTCCTTAAGGAGAACGAAGGGTCGGTAATAGTCCACTTCAAAGACGGTAGATCATCGGTGAAAAATCGTGGCGATTTTGATGTTGAGGTGTACATCGACATTTCAGATTTTTCTTCGCTCATTCTGGGTGCTGTAAATTACAAGAGCCTCTTTGAGTATGGACTCTCGGATATATCGAGTGAGCGCTACCTTGATGTGGTGCATAATATTTTTGCAGTGGACAAGAAGCCGATATGCCACACCATATTTTAATCGAGCCAGCATTTTAGAAGACATTCAATGTAGCATCGACAAATAAAATACTGCTACAACGCGTTCATGCACAGATTGTTGACATATATGTATTTTTGTGCTATCATAATCGGTGAATATCATAATCCCTGTTGCCGGTGAAGGCACGCGTCTGAGACCCCATACTCATGCAGTCCCCAAGAGTTTGCTTTGTGTTGCGGGCAAGCCTATACTCGGTCATATTCTAGACCACCTCGAAGGCTTGGATATCTCGACACTGTCAGTCGTGCTCGGCGAAAAAGGCGATTCGGTAATTGATTTCTGTAAGAAATACCCCTACAAGTTCAAATATGTGATTCAGGAAGAGAGGCTCGGACTAGGACATGCCATACATCTGGGTGCGCAAGGGTTGACAGGCGCGACCATGGTCCTGTTAGGTGATGCGATTATCGATGTCGACTATCGAAGTTTCTGCAGCAGTGATGCGAATGTCCTGGCTGTGAAAGAGGTTGCAGATCCACAGCGTTTCGGCATTGTTGAAGCGAAAGGCGACGATGTCGTTTATGTTGAGGAGAAGCCAAAGCAACCACGATCTAATCTGGCGATCGTTGGTTTATATTACTTCCAGAGTGTTGAAAAAATCTCAGAGGCCATAAACTACATCATGCAGAAAGACATCAGGACTAAGAATGAATATCAACTCACCGATGCGTTGAGGCACTTGTTGGATACCGGCGAGAAATTTAGGATAGCCAAAATAGAACAGTGGTACGATTGCGGTACTGCAGCGTCGTTACTCGACACGAACCGACATTTATTGAAAAAAACACAGCACTATACGAAAAGAGGAAACAGCATTATCATACCGCCGGTCTACATTGCTGATTCTGCTCGTATTACAGAAGCGGTCATAGGTCCTAACGTTTCGATTGGTGAAGACGTTGTGATAAATAGTTCCATCGTGAAAGATTCAATCATCAACAACGGCGCGAAAGTGGAAAATGCGCTTCTCGTGGAATCGATTATCGGGGTGAAGGCATCGGTGAAGAGTGGCTATAAGAGATTGAGCGTAAGTGATTCTTCGGTTGTTGAGTTTCCATGATTCTAGCGCTTTTTTTGTGTACCACAGTAGACCTGAACCCACCTGAGGTGGAGCAACTGATAAAGTCGGGTCTTGAGTATGCCTACGTTGAGCAGTTCGATAGTGCGAAGTACTATTTCGCTGAAATAGAACGATTATATCCTGAAAATCCGGCAGGTTATTTTTTAAGCGGTGCGCTTCTGCAATTAAAGATGATGGACGAATGTCAGTTTAGTGCCGAAGAAGAGTATTTGCATCTTATGCGACAGACTGTATTAAATGCCGAGAAAATACTTGCCGATGAGAACAATCTGTGGGCAAAATTCTATTTGGCAAATACCTATGCCTATCGGGCTGTTTATGAAGGATTTCGCAAGAACTATTTTGAGACATTCAAATTAGGTGTTAAGGGCGGTCGAATGATGCAGGGTTTGATGAAAGAAGATTCAACATTTTATGAGGCTTATCTCGCGGTTGGCACATATGAATACTTCTGGGCGAGAGCCTCGCGCTATCTACCGTTTCTAAACCTGGGGGGAGGAGATGTTGATGGCGCAATAGCGAAATTGCATATTGCGGCAGAGAAGAGTCTTTATTCGGGGCCGACAGCGAGAAATTCGCTGGCATTTATTTATAGTGAGGAGGGCGAATATGAGAAGGCAGAGTCGATGATTGATAGCCTCTTGGCCGAGTATCCGACATCGAGGACTTTTTTGTGGAACAAGACAGAAATGGAATTCAAAAGAAAGAATTATCGACTGGCTGCAGATCTGTTTCAAGAGCTCTTCAACCGCTATAATAGTCACAACAAGAAAAATTATGCGAATCTGGCACAGTGCCGGCTCTACGTGGGAAAATGTTTTGCCGAACTCGGTGAGAAAGACAGGGCAAGGGAATATCTGAAGGGAGTGATAGAATATAAAGAACACTCGGATGAGTATCCGCAAATCAAGGGGTACTGTCGCGAGGCTTATGTCTTGCTCAATCGTATTCTATAACGCACAGACCGCACTCTCTCAAGTTGAGAACTTAATATTTTACGAGGTACATTATTAAGAAGTTACTACTCATTACTTATTATTGGCCACCGCTGGGCGGGCCCGGTTCTTTAAGGCCAGTGAAGTTCACGAAATACTTGCCGCGGTTCGATATCGAGCCGATAATCCTAACGCGCAGAGACATTTCCTATCATAGTTATGACAAAGAGTTGGTGAACGAATTAGATGATGTTGAAGTCATTAGAACTGAATCGTTAGACCCAGCCCGTGTCCTCTATCGGATAGGCATGAAACAGTATGCTGCCAAAAGGTGGCATGGTCCAATAAAACAAACGATCAATTTCCCGGATAATAAAATACCATGGGTTCCATTTGCCTATTCGACGGGTAGGAATGTAAGTTTTGATTTTGTCTTTGTTACTGCCCCGCCATTCAGTGCATTTATCACTGGTTACTATCTGGCCAAAAGTACTAGTAAACCTTTGATTTTGGATTTCCGCGATGCCTGGTTGGAATTCCCATTCATGCCCTATAAGGGCGCGTTACAGAAAAGAAATGTACGTTATTGGGAGGAAAAAGTTGTTGAGCATGCTGATTTGATAACTGTTGTCGACAATAACATCAAGCATTCGCTAACAGACCGATATCCTGAGATTTCAAATAGAATACATGTCATTCCCAACGGTTATGACCCTGATGATTTTGTTCAACTCGAAATGCCTGCGAAGTTCACAATCGCATACATAGGTACAATCAGGCGGGAGCGGGATCCGACTAACTTGATGCGAGCAGTTGAGAAATCACGTACCGAGCAGGGGATCGCGACAACCGACATTATGGTTAAATTCATTGGTCACATTGAGGAAGAATACCTGCGTAGTATTAGTGAACGCAGTTTTACCCTAGTCACAGGGCATTTACCTTATAAAGAGGCAATCAGAGAATTCTGTGCATCCCATGTCGCGGTGCTTGTTACGACCGGCAGTGAGTATTTCTTCCCGAGTCGGCAGAATGAGTATCTCGCTTCCGGACTGCCAATTGTGGTGTGCGGTAAATCAAAGGGGCTTCATCTTTTTGAAAATGCTTTCAAAAAGGGCTATCCAGGGTGGATCTATGATTACGATGATATTGAGGGTATGAGCAGGCAGTTCAAAAAGCTGTATCGAAATTATAAGAGCGGTAAAACCGTTAGGGGAGTAACACCATACAAAGAATACACACGTGAGAACCTAACGAGAAGACTAGCTGGGCTTATACACACATTGTAGAAATTCCTTCGAAGCATGGACATTTCCGAGAATTATTAGATTCGTGATGTATCAAAGATTGGTTGCGCTGAATGTTGACCGGTGCGAATTCTTGACTTTCGTGTGTTTTTTTATATTATTAGAGGCGTGCTAGAATACGTAGTGCCGGGATAGCTCAGTGGTAGAGCAGGGGTTTTGTAAACCTCAGGTCGGGGGTTCGAATCCCTTTCCCGGCTTTTGTGGAAAAGTTAGCCGTATTGGTCATAAAGAATAGCCGCCAACGATTTGTTAGGGCAGGTACCCAAGTGGACAACGGGGGCAGACTGTAAATCTGCTGGCGAAGGCCTTCGGAGGTTCGAATCCTTCCCTGCCCATGCGAAATTTACTCGCATCTGTCTTTTGATGCGACCGTAAATTTCAGCATCCCGCACCTTTGTGAATGTATACTCCCAGGGCATAAAATCACCGAAGCTGCACAGTGAGCATGTATTTGACAAGATTGAGGCAGTTTGAAAAAAGGTGCGGGGAGCGAATTTTCCGTAAACTTATTATTCGCCCCACTCTTTCAGAGTGGGATTCTCGCAAATTCAGTCTCCCATACTGTAGGACAATTTGCGGAAGTTGCCAAAGTGAGCATCCCGAGCGCCAGCGAGGGGTGCATTCATCGCATGTTGTGATGCGACCGTAAATTTCTGCATCCCGGGCTCTAGCGAAGGGTGCGGATTTTCCGAAAATTTTGTACCGCCGATTTCAGTATCCCGCACCTTTTATTACAAATACTTCTCGAACATGGAATCGCTCAAACGACATAGTGCGTCTGTATTGCATAAGATAAAGGTAATCTTAAAAAAATGTGGGTGAAAATGGTAAAGGTCAGGAAGTTAGATACAGATTGTTTGAGGGTCAGGGTTTGAGATGTTTGATTCCAGCATCCCACCCCCAACCCTTCAACTATTATTTAAGTAGAACCGTCTTCTGCATAGACTGATAGTTATCCGCGGCAAACTTCACAAAGTAAACACCCGCCGGGACCTGACGACCAACATCATCTCGACCGTCCCAATTGACCGTGTAATAACCAGGCTC